>Ga0209118_1000008_pt1 | contig 213448 bp, 214 predicted proteins | sample BlaSpr_A8_Ref_M1_FD_187988 | JGI IMG/M metagenome (GOLD analysis project Ga0209118, IMG submission 187988) | Forest soil microbial communities from Thunder Bay, Ontario, Canada - Black Spruce, Ontario site 2_A8_Ref_M1 (SPAdes) (version 2) | ecosystem: Environmental > Terrestrial > Soil >... | reverse complement strand
AATGAGAAAGTTGAGCTGCGCGGTGATGGAGATTCCGGTGCGAGTAAAGGGTTGGATGCCTAGCAGCGGTGGTGGGGTGCCGCCGGTCGGCGGGGCGATCGGTTGAATCTCGGAGTACGTCGTACCGATGACCGCGACCGGGAAATTCAAGCCCAAGTTCTTGGCGGTGCTCTCTTGCACTTCGAGGACTTCGGTGTCGAGCACGACCTGCGGCGGCGAAACATCGAGTTTGTCGATGAGCTGTCTGGCCAGCTTGATGCTGTACGGGCTTCCCGAGAGAACCAGGCTCGTTGAGTTTGGTGGCACTGTGATCCGAAGATCCGGGGCTGAGCCCTGCAGCGCTTGCGTTACAGTTGTTTGAATATCCGTCGCGGTGGTTGAGACCGCACCTTGGGTCAACCCGGGCTGTGCGGATTTTAGCGTTATGACCTCGATGTTCGTACCGCCCGGACCCGCCATGCCTGCGCCTGCCACTCCCGTTGTCGTGCTCGTTGCGCCTGAAGTTCCGGGCGCGACGTCTAGCTGGTTGACGGCGTCTGCGATGCGTTGTTGTTCCGATGTCGTGGCGAGCACCGAGATCGCGTTGAGATCGGCATCGACGTCCACGTGAATGTCCGAGAACGAGCGGGTCAGCAAACCCGCCACCGAGCGCGCATCGACGAACTTGATGCGATACACTTGCGTGAATCGGCTGCCTGCCTGCGGCAGGTCGATCAATGCTATTAACACCTTGGCTTTTGCGATCTCATCGGGCGGTCCGCTTAAGATCACGGATGCTCCAAGGGCACTGGCGCGCACGTCGGGATACTGGCGCGCGACCACGCGGGCAACATCTTGCGACCGCGCTTGAGTCACTTTGACCGCCTCGGCCGCAGCGAAGGTGGGTGCCGGCGTGACCGTACGTGTATCAATTGATGCGATCACGGACTTGATTTGCGTTAGATCTTGTGGGATAGCGACTACGATGACCGTCTTGTTCGGACCGGCGGAAATGCGCGCGCGCGGATAGAGCGCCTGCAGCCGAGTCGCCAGCGCCTTGGCATTGACCGTTCGCACTGGAACGGCTTCACTCACCGGTCGCGTGGGATTCTGTACGTCGATGCCTTGAAGGACACCGCGCATCGCTTGGACCACCTCGGGCGAGGCCACGACAATGACTGCGTTGGCTGAGCTATCTACGCTGATTTGAGCGTGCGGGTACAGGCCTCGCAGGACTAAAGCTGCCCGGTCCGCAGAAATGACGGTGACCGGAATGACAGCGGGTGCGACGCCCGGGGTAGCGCTTGGAACCGCTCCAACTGCGCGAACCTGAGCGCTGGCACCAATGACGATGACGTTCCCGCTGCGGTGAATGCGGTATCCGAACTGCGAAGTCAACGCCTCGAGCGCTTGATCGAGCGTCACGTCGTGCAACGTCATGCTAACTCGACCTTGCACTTCGTTCCCGACGACGATGTTGATTCCGACTTGCTTACCGAGCTTGAGGAGGACGTCGCGTAGTGGTTCGTTCTCTGCCGTGAGTGAAATGCGCCCGGCGGATTCGCTAATAGTCGCGGCAGTCGTCGACAACGGCGCAAGTTCGAATGGAAGCACAAGTGCCGCAGCGAGACCAACGACGACGATTCGAGCGATCTTCAATGCCGCCTCGAACAAATAGCGCACCCCAGCGAGGTGGGCATCCCACATTCGCCGCTGGACCCTCTTGCCCTATCGAATAAATATCCTTTCGTCTGCATTTTCAGCCGTGGGCTAGGGCTTAAGTTTGCGGACTTCACTAGTGGCCCCGCGACGTCTCTCTGTTAAACTCAATCGTGGAGGCATACGGGTGAGAGCCTGGTTTAGCTCCAAGAACCGGTATATTGTTGTCGCCGCAATGAAGCTGGCAATGTTTTCGCAATGGCGCGGCGAGAGGGCCGCGCGGCTGTCACAACGATAACCGCGAGCGACAAAGCGAAACGCGACGTCATCCTTACTTAGTTCGCAACCGAAAAGCGGCGGTCTCGCAGTGAAACACCGCCTTAGGGGCTCTCCGGCTGCTAGCATCTTGCGCACATTTCCGGTTTGATGTACCCTTGAACTAGGCAGCGCGTGCGGCAGGAAATCGCCGAGGGATTTGGGGGTAGGGCGCGTGAAGATCGTGAGCGACCTATTGGATGCCAAGACGGCTCGAACTGCAGCCATAGTGATGTTTGTGGCGACAGCCCTGATTTCTGCGCTGCTCATCGCGGGGAAGAGTTCGTACACGCCCGGTATCGCCGACAACTTATTCGGCGTACACAAACAGGTTGATGACGAGATGGACAAAGTTCGCACTAAATGGGTTCATTTGGTGGATTCGGGCTACACAAAAACCTTTATTTTCGTTCCCGTAACCCCGACCACGCCCGAACAAGCCCCGCAAGCCCCGCAAGTGATGTACTTCTATTCCGCGCCGGATCAAGACGTCGAACTCAGGGGCACCGCCGACTCCACATCTAGTGCTAGGATTCTAATCCTGGCCGACAATTACCGACTGATAGACCCGACCCAAGACCAGAGACAGACAATCATGCCACCTCCAGGGGAAAATAAAGACATTGACATCCAACTCAACCCACCCCTGGTTGGTGAACCAAGCCTCGCACAACATGGAGTGCTCAGCGGTGACATCCACACGCTTGAGATCAGACTCCTGCCAGGTGAGGTAATTGCCGCCCCGCTGAGGTTGAACATGATAATCATCGTAAGGAATCAATAGGTTGTCGGCAGCCTTCGGCCTTTGTCGGGGAAATCAGTATGACGGAAGGTAACCCCTTGCGCGTCCAAAGTGCACCTTTTGGTCTTGTCTGCTGCGTCATCGTTATGGCAATCATCGAGATCAGTTGTTCCAGTTCGAGCCAACCAAGATCAACATCTGCCGACTCCCAACAGCCGAGTGAGATGCCGATGGCGAAAGCTCAGGTGAAAAACCTGGTAGTGGCAATACCACGCCACGTCACATACAAGCGATTCACGTTCGACGGCATCGGGGGCCCCGTAACAATCGACGACATCAGTCTGGATCAAGATGCGCTTGAGACGCATGTGATCGATGTACTAGGCTTCGATAACAAATCTACCTATAAGTCCTACGCGATAGGAGAGGTGGTCCGCATTCTACACCCTATAATAGCAATCAATGCGGGAGCTTCTTCTGGAGACCCGGCCTTGCCCGCAGCACTTGGTTTGGTCGTGGACAATAACAAAGTGGTGACCGCCCTGAATCCGAAACAGAGTTTGGCAACCGGTGTTTTTTGCATTGATCAAACTGGCAGGGCCAGGATATTCCATGTCGGCGCATATCGCCAGGGTACATGTCGAGAGGCCGTACAATCTGGGCCGGTCGTCATCGAGCCACATGGCGTCGTCGGGATCCTGCAGAGGGAGGACACACATCCCAGGCTGGCGAGATTTCTCACCGCACTGGACCGATCGGGCAAATTGCATTTTCTTGCAACAACGCCGGCGCATTTGTATGACTTGGCGCAGTTGATGGTGCGACCGGTCAAGAATGGTGGGATGGATTGTACTGACGCTCTGAATCTGGCCACCGGCGACCGCGAATCGGCTCTCTATTTTTTCGATGGCCTCAACAAGGCTCACGTGTTCGGGAATCTCGACGCGCCGGTCCCGACCGTCATAGTTGTTCAAAACCGCGTTTGAAGGGGACAAGTTGACCTGAAATGAGATTTTATGCTACATTCTCGTTCGTAGCGCGGCGCCCGCTCGGACCACGCTATAGCGCGCAAAGTTAGTCCCCGCGCCAATTCACGAAAAGGCTCCGTTTGGAGCAACCTGCACGTGCATGCCCTCAAATTCAACCGGGACCTGTGCACGAGCAGACTCCTGACTGAGGAAGACAACGTTGGAGCTGCAGATCAAGGCGATCGCGGAGACGCGCGTGCACTACGGCTATCGCCGAAGGCTTGGATCGCGCAGTTCGAGAGCCAGGTTCTCACTCATCCCAGCTTGTCCAGCAACGGGGTGAGTCAGGGCCAAGATGACTCAAGTATCTCCAAGGGGCGGAGAATCACTACCCTCTCCCCGTGGGCATCGCACATTCGCGGAGAAAATGACCTACCTTAGCCATCGGTAATTCGTCCCTGGCCAGTCCAGCTGAGGAGCTAAAGTTTGCGGACATCACTAGTGGCGTCACAACCGTTTTCCGGTAAACTAGGGGTACACCGGCGGCATCGTTTGGGTCCCAGGCTAAGAAAGAGTCCGGTTGGGGCCCGATGGGGTGTGACTGCTTGGCTTGCATCCGCTTCTTTGGTACCGGTAAGGGACCAGTATGCGTTTCGGAAGACTTTGCGTTTCTCTCTTCGTCTTGGTGGCCGTCGCGCTCTTGACCGGGTGTCGTCAAAATGTTGATCTTGAGGCACTCGCCGCACTAAGTAAGAGCGTTGGCGATTCTCAGGCGGCCTTTGCGTCGCTTAGTGAGGATTTTCATCAAAGCTGCGTCCGCACAGTGGGATGGCAGCGCGCCGCAGACCCTAATACGTTCTCAGACTGCGCTGAAGAGGCAAGAGCGGCCCGCCAATGGACATCGGCCGACTCGGTTGTTACGGCGTACATCGCGTCGCTCGGTGCGCTCGCGGGCGGTGCAAGTGATCCCGGTGATTACGGGATTTCCGATTTCTTTCAAACGCTTGGCAATGCTGGGGTCACCAAGACTTTTAAGGCCGACCAACTCAAAGCGGCTACGGGGTTCACCAAGTCGCTGATTGACAATTTTTTCAAAGTGAAGCGTCGCGAGGAACTGGCAACCGTCATTCCGGCCGTCGACGCGAGTCTCAACGGCTTGATCGCCACGCTGAAGGAAGTGGCGCGAACAAACTATGTTAATCAGCTGACTTCGGAGCGTACAGCGGTCAAACTCTTTTTCGAACCTAATATTGCCAGAGCAAAGCCTGGTCTAGAGACGCTGTATGCCTTCACCTTCCGTGAAACAGAGCGAGAAGAGCAAGCCAAGATTGATGACAAACAAGCGGCAATCGCCAATTACATCGCGGCTTTGGATCAGATCAGCGCAACCCACCACAAGATCGCTGAGGCTATCAAGAACAATAGAACGGCCGATGTCGCGGGCATAATCCGCGGGTATGCTGCCGAGTACGGACCGGACATTCGTGCTCTTCAGAAAGCGTTCAAATAGGGGAACCAGATGAACCTAGCCCGAGCTCTCAACGCGATCGCCGGCAATCTAATTCCATTGCTAAACTCAGCCTCGGCAGATCCGTCACCGGAGAGTCAGGCAAACGCCGCCTCCCTGACTCGAGTGATCAATGCGCTCCTGACCGACGCGATGCAGGCCAATGCATTAGATGTCGAACAGAAATTGGCTGCGGCCGCCGACGCGCTGCAGCGTCTGACGGCCTTCACCACTCAAGCTGATGCGGCGTCTCAACGGCTTGCAAAGCAACAATCAAATGTGACTCGTTTCGTGTCGTTGGCGACGAACGTCGGCAAACTCATTGTAGCGGCCGCATCTGGGAACGTCGTAGCGGCGGGGACTGCGATAGGGTCTGCCTGCGGGGATCTCGGGATTTAGCCCATGGCCCGGAAAGCGCGCGCAGCCGTTGGACCCCAGGAGGGATGAGACATGCTCGACGATCCCCACAAGCGCAAGGAAGAAATTGTCGACAATCTCGCGCCTACCATCATTACTGAACCTCTTCGGTCAAGGCTCAACGAGAGCTGCCTAGCCCGTCTAGCGACACCGCCTCGATTCGACATTATTATCGAAGCGAACTATGCTTACGCCGGAGGGATCTCTAAGGCGCGAGGTGCGATCATCGCGCTCGTTGCCGAGATCGCTGGAAGCGATGCGTTGTCTCGGAACCAAATCCAACCTAGTCGGTCGTACGTATTCGCGTCGCTTACCGCAGACCAAATTCTCGCTCTCGCGCGCCGCGATGGTTCAGGCGTGAGCGATGCCACCACCGGCCGACCGGCGCGAGCCATTTTCCGTGTCTGGGAGTCGATGAAGATCGGTCCCCTGACGACCGCCTCTATTTGCACCGTCAAAGCCGATGCGGCGCAGCGAGCGTATGGAGCATGCGGCAAAGGCATCGTCTGGGCGATCGTCGACTCGGGGATCCAAGCAGATCACCCGCATTTCTCCAAGTACCAGAACCTTATCTTGCCCGCGGCGATAGCCGATGCACATAAGTCCTTTGTTCCGGGGTGCGACCCACGAAGTGACCCGTTTGGTCACGGAACGCATGTGGCGGGAATCGTCGCTGGCGGGTCGCGTGACGCCATACCCCAAGCTGCATGTCAGGCGCCGGATCAATCTGGGAATGCTCAGTTCGTCTTGAAGGATGTGCCCGGCATTAAGGGCATGGCGCCGACGTGCAAACTGGTGAGTCTGCAGGTTCTCGGCGCCAATGGCAACGGCGATGCGACCTCACTAATTCAGGCACTCGAGTACGTGGAGTTACTGAACGACTATGGACGCAAGGTTGTCGTGCATGGGCTCAACATCAGCGCGGGATACCCATTCGACCCAAGGTGGTATGGATGTGGTCAAACGCCGGTATGCAAGGCCGTGGATCGCTTGGTTCTACAGGGTGTCGTGGTTGTCGTGGCCGCCGGCAATACTGGCTACGTCACCACGATGGTAAATGCCGGCGCCGGCACCGTTGGCTCGTCGCAAGCCGGCCAATTGATGAGCGTGAACGATCCGGGAAATGCTGATTTGGCCATTACGGTTGGGTCGACCGATAGAGAAAAACCGCATCAGTACGGAGTCTCCTATTTCAGCTCGAAAGGTCCCACCAGTGACGGCCGTTCCAAACCCGACGTTATCGCACCCGGCGAAAGCATCATCTCCGCTGCAACTGGGCAGAGCAAGCTGAAGGTCCCCCCGAGTGCGGCTACTCAGTCTTTCGACTACATTGAGGATACTGGAACAAGCATGGCCGCGCCGCACGTGTCGGGTATCATCGCCGGCTTCCTTTCGGTGCGCCCCGAGTTCATCGGCAAGGCTCTCGAGATTTCCGAACTCATCCGACAATCCGCGATGAGCCTCAAACGCGACCCGAATCTGCAGGGTCGGGGACTGGTCGACATGATGAACCTTCTCCAATCGGTTTAGGAGAAAACATGCTCAACACGTACGGCGGATTTCCGGCATTCGACATCATGTACGACACCGGCGGCAATCTTTTAGACCCGGCTGCGGAGAGTGAGATGCTCGCCAACCTGGCTTCGTCGGACCCGAAGACGCCGGCGTCAGGCACCACGGACCTATTCATCATTTCACACGGGTGGAACAATAACATTGATGAGGCGAGGGCCTTGTACGCTCAGTTCTTTCAGAGCGTCCAATCGATGCTCCGACAATATTATGCAAATAAATTTAAGAACCGCAAGATCGCCATCATGACAATCTTTTGGCCTTCGAAACGCTTCACGGAACCCACAGAAATACCCGGAGGTGCAGCGGCGCTCGCAGATCCCGATGCAGCGCTCAATTCTGTGCTTGATGGTCTCAAGACGCTATTTCCAGACCCACAGAGCGCCGCTAAGATTGACCACGCGCGCAACCAAATTCCCAATCTAGAAGTCAGTCAAAGTGCGCAGAACGACTTCGTTTTCGCACTCAAGTCGCTGCTCCCGCCTCCTCGAGGTCCGCGTGACGAGGGTCTCGATGAATCGCGCGCGGCGCTCGATGACCCCGCTCTCAATGGTCATCAAGTACTTCAAAATCTTTCGATACCTATCATGCCGGTGCTACCTCCCGTCGGGCAAAGTGCAGCGCTTGGATCGGCCACGTCCTTTATTGGCAATGTCATTAGTGGCATCAAACAGGCAGCCGCGAATTTTGGAAACCTTCTCACCTATTACACCATGAAGGATAGGGCGGGGATCATCGGATCCGGCGGCGTAAAAGACACCGTCCAAAAGATTCTTGTGGGCTTTCCAAGTCTTCGCGTGCACTTAGTCGGTCACTCATTCGGGGGCCGTCTCGTTACGGCCGCCGCCAGCGCACTTCCGGCCGGCTCGCGTGGTTTGTCAAGCATGTCGCTTCTGCAGGCCGCCTATTCGCACAATGGCCTTGCTCAGAATTGGAATGGTCAGGGGGTGGACGGCGCCTTTCGCAACGTCGTCTCCGCTCCTGAGGTCCATGGCCCGGTTCTTATTACGCACAGCTTGCACGATATGGCGGTCGGCCTAGCATATCCGCTTGCCTCGCGATTAATGAATCAGGCAGCCGCCGCACTGGTTGGAGGGCCGGGTGACACCTATGGCGGCATGGGTCGTAACGGCGCGCAGCACACACCTGAGGCCTTCAACGACGACCTTGCGCCGGTAGGAGCTGTGTATCAAGCGCTTCCAACTGGGCAGTGGATACGGAATCTTAACGGTGATGGCCCACCGCCGAAGCCGACAATCACATCACATGGCGATATCGCGAAATCAGAGATCGCATACGCGATTCTGGACGCTATTTGAAAGAGATAGGCACGTGCAAGCGCGGATACAAGTTCAAATGGCTCCGTTAGCACGGCGCGTACAGGATTCGTCCTTCGGTTGGTCTGATTTCACTCAGACTTCGGCCCTCTGAGATTTGGGCGCGCAAGTAACCGTTCGACCCGGGTATGAAGCGCCTTACCCTTGACTTGTTGCTCGTCTAGGTTTTCGCCCTGCCTAAGAAGCGATATGAACATGATCCGGATCGACCGACGAATATCGTCGACGTCCTGCTTGTTGTGGGGTGATTCAAACAAACTTTGTTGCCGAGCAGAGAACGACTCCTTAAGTGCTGTCGCATCCGCATCTGTCACCATTGTCTCAAGTTCGTGCGCGAGCCGATTTCTTATCTTGTTCAACACGAGGTAGCAGGGTACATCATCGCCAGCGAGGATGCCAAGCGCGCAACACATCCGCGCCATTTGATTGAACGACAGCTTTGCGAGTGCGAGAGCATCCGGACTCAAAACGGCCCGCGAAAGCACTCGGGAAAAAGCGGATTCCAGATAAAGATGCCCTCTAATGACGGCACCGACGGGATCTTCAATCTTCATGTGGGCTTCAAATCGGTCCATGAGGCCGTGCCCGTACCATTCTGACAGATCAGGGTCAACTTCAGCCCTAGCGGTCGGATTGTCGCAATGAGGACAGAGAATCGTACCGACATCTACGGTACCGCCGCAGTGAAAGCACTTCATAAGGACGCTAAGGCTCCCATGTCCATGAGCTCTTGTAAAATGATATTTGCCCCTTTACACCGGGGTAAAGAAAAGGAACCCACATGTTGCTCTTAAGCGTCCCACCGAGCCTTGAACTCTCATGCATGTTGTCGTAAACGTCCTTCGAAATGAACGTTCGAAATGGTGTTTGCCGAATCGCACTTAACTTGGCCGCAACATTCGCAGCACGTCCGACCCAAAGCAAGTCGTTATCCTTGTAGACTCCACCTCTTACAACCAGGATGTCGGAGACGTCAATCCCTGTCGAATACTCAAGCTTGAAGCCGCCGCTTTCCAGAGTTGGGAACGCTACAAGAAGTCGTGGCTTCACCACGTTGCAAAAAGCCCAATTGAGATGCAGTCCGCACTTGGCGGCCTGCGTCCTCTTGGTGCCTCCCAAGAATACACCCATGATCCGGTCACCGTCAAAGCTCCGAACATATCCGCTGTTAGCCTTTATAAGGCGCGCTGCCGTACTAAGAAACGTCTTGAAGACCTTTGCAACAACCCCGCGATCTTTTGTCATGACTAGCGCCGTTGAATCCGCCAAGTCCGCGTAGAACATGATGGCATCTAGTTTTACTGCTCCGCCAACTAGATTAACGTCCTTGTTCTCAGGTACGACTATACCGTCTCTAATGCTCCATGGTTGGGAGAGAATCGCGTTCACTTCGCTCGTGATGTCTTCTTTTAGGCTCATCTACCTTAGTAAACCCGGTGCATTTTGGTTAAACATTCCAAAAATAATCACCGCAACAACCCATGGCACAATTGACCACGCAAGGTAGATATGAGCGCTCTTCAGGGCCGCGAATTTCATGTCCAAGATTTCCGAGTTTCGCCAAACTTGACTGAGTAGGTCTGCGATGTGTTCTTTTCGGTCGCGCTGGGAAAACGACCGAACAAAATCAGTTTCGGTTCGCTTCCCAATCGCGGCGAAGTATATCAGTGACTTGTCACCGCCCTCCAGTCGTGGGAAAGAGCATTTGTACACCTCCCAGAGACTTTTGATCATACAGAGCAGGAATAACAGCGCAGGAATCGCTGGCAAGAGAAGTGTCGGCCATGTGAGATTCGCGACAGCCGGAGCGTTGAATGCCAAAAGGCCAATCATCGCGACATCAAGGCCGAGTACGACCGAGCATTTGGAGTCTACTCTCGGAAAAAAGCTGAGTGTGACGTTTAGCTGGTCGTACGAGACCTGCTCCATCTCCTCTTCTTCCATAACGTGCTACCCGGACTTTTGCTCAATGGTCATGTCATTAGGATTCTCGCTAGACACTCGGAAGTGCTCTAGCACACAATTGCATCAAGACCTGAGTTTTGAGAAGCAGATCAGCGGTGTTGCTGCCACGGGCCGAGAGCCTAAGAAGTGCCTCGCGGAGCTCAGCAAAGGCGATGTACTTGTTGTTTCCGAAATCAATGGCAGGTTTTGAGACTGGGATTAGGCCACCACCCGGCCCTTCTTTTTTTCTTAGGGGGCTAATCAATGACCCGCGTGGGTTTCATCTCGCTGCTTTACGCTATCGCATTTGCATCCACTACCTTATCAGATATGCGATGTATGCGCTGTGGTACGAAACTTCCGCCCTTAGATCTCAATAATGAATGGGTCCGACAACATGGGATGCCAAAAGGCCCCCGATGGTGCCATCCGTGCGAAGCCTGGCGAACGTATTACCGCTGGGCGTGGCACGCGCGTTTAAAAGGGAAGGAAATGAAAAAACCCGCTTTCCCCGATCCGGTTAGGCTTCTCTATCGAACTTCGGATGCTAAAGATAGTGCACTAAGATTTCACCCGCGCACGGCAAACACCGCACCGAGTCGAATCGGGTAGTGCCCCCTATTAAAGCTCGCCACCCGCTCCTGGTCGAAATCAAATTCGTACAGTAAAGCCGAAGATAGACAGCCAGCACCAATTCTCAAAAACTATACCTTTAGCAATGTGTGGAGGACAACGTGGCCGTCAGCATCTCAGCGTCTCATAACTCCGTCTCAAAACCCACAGGTCGACTGATTGGGCTTGCTAGGGTTTCTACGGACGAACAGAACCTCGCTTTGCAACGCGACGCCTTACTCAAGGCCGGCTGCGAGCTGATCTTTGAGGAGCGCATCAGTGGCGCTGCCGCCAACCGTCCCCAGCTTGAAAAGTGTATAGCCGTGCTTGGACGAGGCGATGTACTCGTGGTTTGGAAACTCGATCGACTCGGCCGCAGCCTGATCGATCTTCTGCAGATCGTTCGTGACCTTGAGCGTCGTGGTGTCCAATTTCGAAGCCTGAGCGACTCGATTGACACAACGACCCCGACAGGCGCGCTATTTTTCGCGATCAGCGGGGCTTTTGCAGAATATGAGCGATCGCAAATTCGCGAGCGGGTTCAGGCGGGGATGGCTGCAGCCAAACGTCGTGGCGTGCACCTCGGCCGTCGGCGCGCACTAACGCCAACCGCCATTGCCTATGCCAGGCGACTTCTCGCCGACGGTGAATCAGCTCGAAGTGTTGCGCGGAGCTTAAAATGCTCAGTAGCGACTCTTTATCGACGATTAGCCGAAATTCGCTCGGAATCTGAAACGCCGGGCGTCACATGACAACACTAGAATTCGGGCGGGGCGCCGGGCTAAGACCGGAAGATTGGGCGCGTCGCGATTCGTCCGGCGCCCGTTGCGCTCGCTCGTCTTGAATGCCCGTTGATGTACGGTGAAAGGTACCGAAAATGTCCTGGGCCGCAACCCCAGCTCTAGGAGGTCTGTCACTACCATCAGACTTCCCAGGATCCGATTGGTTGCTGTTACTGAATACGGTGAACGCCCATGAGGAAAAACATAGACCTGGTCCTTGGTCGGAAGCCCGGCGTGAGTGGGGAGGTGCCTGGAATGCCGTGGTCTATCGTTTCATAAATTGCGCGGAGGATGATGAGGCATTTCGCGGAGAGCTTAAGAAATTGGGTCCGACGCCGGCTGTGCCCGGTCGGTACGCTCAGGAGCGGTTGTTATTTACCTTTTCTTGCGCGGCTGTGTCAACGCTGGAGTCGCTGACCTATGGTCTCTACGCACTAGGAGCAATCGTATCGCCGAATAACTTCCCGCTTAGTGCCCCTCGGAATACCAACCCGCGGACAACGCTCGAGCAGTTCGAAGCCCTTTTCCCGACTGAGCCTCTAACGCAAAAGCTCTCTTGGATAAATTCGTCAGAGTTCAAGAAGATCCGGGACATGAGAGCCATGCTCTTTCATCGCTTAACTCCTGGCCGCCACATATCTGAAAAAGTGCAATGGGGTACTGAAACGATCGACGAGGCGTTGACTGCAGAAAAGCGAGAATGGGTAGCTGAGGTTTTGGTGGGGACCATACCTGCGGCGGTTCTATTTGCTAGTGCTATGCTGAAATAGCAACTAAGGGCAAAGTGTAGGAAGTCCCGGTGCCCGCAGTTCGGAGCCCGTTACGGCCTCGACGGCGACCGGACGTTCTAAAAGCACCGGACGTTCCATTGCGGCTGGGCTACGACCGGAAGTTTGCACGCCTTGTGTAGTATCCCCTAGAATTCGGGCGGGGTTAATAAGGAATGAGGCCAGAATCAGCCACCCTGCAGGCGCTATTGTCAAACGTCCGGTGTATTTGCGGTAGCGTCGAACGTCCGGTGAGCCGTCAAGATTTATCGACCCAACCTACGTCGCCGAGCCGTAAACAAACGTCCGGTGCAACCGGTAATGGGCCGCGTAACCTTGCAATTCGCGGTGTTTTCCGCCGCGATTGAACCGGTACTCAAATCACGATGGAACATCTTTGCGAACGTCCGGTGAAATGGTATACGTAATCCGTGGTCCGTCCAACGGGAAGGGCGGTGCGGCAGCACATTAGAAAATGCGAAAGTGTGGACTTTTGATTTTATCAGGTTGAATTTCATACACGCTGAGCGATCCCTTTGGGATGAGTTGGTTGAAATCCAGTACGACGGCAGACGTTTGGGGGACGTCGTTCTCGAAATGAAGAGCCCTAGCCCAAATGAAATACAAATCTCGCAGAAGCACAAGGAACTTCGAATACTAACTACGGCCCTGATAAGGGCTGACTATCACCCAATTTCGATTCATTCACAAGAGCGTCCGGATTTTGCGGTCGACTTGAAGGACGAGGGAACCATCTATGTGGAGGTTGCGGAAGCAATAGGGGAAGCTTCTGCCCGATATCACAACACCATCTTTGACCTATTGAGGGACTTACGTGACGCGGTCGACGCCGACTCGCAACTAGCGTCAGCCCTCGCAAATCACTATGTGACGTTCACACTTGGAGATGTCCCCTCGAAAACCGACCGAACCGGGGCTTTAACCGAAATGACGCGGTTCATTGCGAACGAGGATCTATCCGCGTACGATCAGCGGAGGCTTACCCCTCTGCCTCAGACGTATCCAATTTTGGCGCAACTCTCTTCTCGAGTAATTGTCATACCGGGTCCCGGTCCTGTCATGGTAACGTCTACGGCTCACGCCTTTAACCCAGATGACCTTACTCGCTCGGCCTTAGGAATATTGACCGATAAGGGTGTCAAAGCCGCCGGGTATACGGGGTCTCCGCTTTGGGTCGTAATTGGAATGACCGATCTAAGCGGCTTTCCAGATATGAGCCTAGATCAATTTGCTTCAATAAATCCTCGGTTCGCACCATTTGCCCGCTTGATTGTAACAGCGGATACGAAATTCTTTACTCGCCCTTGAAGGCTATCTTGCGGGTTGTGGTGTCATTTGCGGTTTTCGTCCGATCACCTGAACAACATTCTGCGTCGAAGTGATAGTGAGGGCTAACCAATGTCAGAATATCGTCGCGGGATCAAGGTCCTAACGGAGAAGAATTTCTTAGAGCCCGATCGTACGAGCATGAGGTTCAGCCCTCGTGGGCTTGGCGCTCCCGTAAAGGCAACTAAGGCAGAAATTGAAAACCGAGTGAAGTCTGTACTGGAAATTGGCCTTAAGGAAACAACGCCGCCTCAAATCTGTAACCTGTTCGATGTTGCGAAAGGTGCGATGGTTTATGGAATCTTCTTCTACCCGCTCTATACTCTTGGGATGGAGCAGTTAACGCGCGTTTTCGAGGCGGCGGTATCGCACAAGGTGGGAGAAATCAACCCCAGGCTATCTAATATGAACCTTAGGCCTAAAGTGGAATGGTTGATAAAACGTAAGCTATTACCTGGACCGGTTCCAGAGAGATGGATCGCCCTTAGCGAGCTACGAAACGCCTTTTCTCATCCTAGAGATCAAACGCTAGTCGGCCCACCTGACGCTAGGAGAATGTTACGAGACTTGAAGGCTGTGATTGACCATCTTTTTTCGTTAGGATACAGTGATTCCGGCTTGGGGAGCCCACACAAGAGAGATAGTGATTCACTTCGCCGGAGCCGATCGGAGTGCCCCAAATAACCCTATGAGCCCCACAAGAATCGCGCCAATTACTCCAATTGTAGCATCGAAGCCTATGTTACTATCGACGTCAATGGCCAGCGGCAGTCTCGCAACGGATATTGACGAGGTTGATTGCGAGGCCTGGAACGCTATCATTGCGACCTGGTGGCCGGGATGTTTGGCTACCATCACCCAGATCCAGCTAGCCGCGCATGGCGATTCACGATCAAGAACCGGCCCCTGCTTATCGAAGCCGGGCGCCATTAGGGTTAGTGAGGGCGAACGCAGTTTTCCACCGCAGCCTCCCTTGACCCAAGGCTCCTGAACGGCATGAACGGTGACGGTTATCGAATCGCCGTCGTCGATATGACGTCCCTCGTTATCGGCCAACACGCTCACAAGAACACCGTCTTGCAAAGTGCTACTATCAGTAAGCGGCGTCCGCTCAATAAGATGCCACGGCCGAATGGTTATAACAAGCAACAGCACGAAACAAGCGATGATGAACACGATGATCAAAGACGAGATGGAAAGGAGGGGTAGAGGTCGACGTTGCGTGATGAGTGTCAGGGCCTGGCCCTCCCTGCGTGGCGTCGCAGGAGTAACCGACCATTGTTGTATCGGTTCTGCAATAGTCGAGTACTCCTCGAAATATTGCTCAGCAGCGGTGGTCTTTCTCGCTAGAAAGTAAGTTAATAGTCCGAGACCAATCGATATCAGAATAAGGAGTAGCGACGTCACCGCTGCATTCATCTACTTACCTTCCAAAATTACGCTGAGATCATCCACTAACCACTGACTTACAAGATCGGAAATAGGAAAATCACCAAATATGTCGAGTATGCCGGTCGAAATGACATGCCTCATTCCCTCGCACGCGTGAGGTCGACGCTCTGACCATAAGGCTCGCAATCGAATCGCTGTCCTCTCGTCGTCAGTAACATGCTCAGAGGAGCGCGTCACGGTAACCCTTGATGGCGTACCATGAGGCAAAGGCATATAGTAGCGTTCAGCCCAGGGGGGTGTTCCTAATTCATCATTCGCGACCGCCAAGACGTTAACTCGGTACTCGATCGGCAAAGCCACGTAAAGAGACATTCGGGCAGCGAACGATGGGAAGTACTCTCGCACAAGAGCCTCATAAGCGCGAATCGCCTCTGCGAACACAAATTGGATTCTCTCAAGTAGGCGGGCTTCTGAAAAGCCACTCCAAACCCACCGGAGCTCCTCCCCCTGTAAGTCAGCGTATGGCCACGGCGGACCCATCTGGGTTGCACCCTGAATGCGAAACCGCTCCGCAACAGCCTTTAGTGGCGCAGTGCTGATCAATCGTACACCTGATATTCGGACCGCATCAGTTTCGAGAACGCCGGTGCTTCGAAGGGCTTCTAGATTCACCGGATCGAGTGCAAGGGATCCCCGATTAAGCGCCCCAAGCGCGGCTTGCCAAGCCCATTCCAACTCTTGCGCCGAGCCCTTGGCAATACAATTCCTACTCCTAGCCAGCTCCAGCAGCGGCTTGGCCACGGCTTCCAACATTTCTCGCCACGTCCAAGTTGGGTGAATCCATACGGTCTGTTGGTATGATGCGCTTTGGAATTGCTTCGGAAGGGAAAGCACAGAAAACCCGGGCTCCAATTCAAAAACGTCGCGCCTCGTCTCTGCACCGTGATACCATCCCACAACTAAGTGATTGCCCGCGACCGACACACCGATTTTCGCCACATCGCCGGCGTGTGCAAGAGGTGATAGACTCGAAAGTGGATGGATTGCGCGCATCCAAGCACGCGCAGCAAGTCTTAAGCGCCTTCCGCACTCGATGGCTGGAGGCAAATTGTCGTCCCGTAACCCAAACCATTCTCCCCTGGCTTGGTGGAGTAATGACGCTACAAAACCTGGTGACACGCGTGTTAGGGTTTCAAGGACGTCGTCTATCCGGTCGTCTGATGCCATACCGAAGAAGAAAAGCAATGGATAACGCCACCTATCGAGTTGCTGCTCGGAACCTGCGATCTCCTCAACTGCGATCTCCTCAACTGCGATCTCCTCAACTGCGATCTCCTTCAACTCTAGCCGCTGAGCTGCGAACCATTGTGTCAAGATCGGAAGAGTAAAGCCCACGTGGTCATTCGAGGCATCATGCGTGATAAGTCCGGAATCCAACAATGCCTTTTGTTGTGTGCTGGAGACGACTTGGTTGAGTGGGACTAAGCCGCCCCCTGCGTCTATTTGCAGACTTGCTAGTCGACGTAAGGTATGGGCCGCATTTTCAATTGAACCCTGGAGCCGCTCATAGGCCGACTTTGCCATCAGCGTTAGCAAGTCTCCCCTTGAGGGCGGTCTCCTTACGAAGTCTAGAGACTTAAGGTGGACCGCGAACAAGATCACGAATAGCGGCCGCTCGAGAACCTCTGTAAAGTCGCTTATCAGGTTATCGTTCAGCTCGCTGACATCGAGGCGTCGCAGCAATTCCAATGCATCGGAGAGGGGAAACAGCGGCATTTCAACTGTCTCATCCGCGGGTTGGAGTTGAGTTGTGGGGCGTGATGTTACAATCATCGTAGAATTCGGTGACGCTAGGCGCAGCGCGCGTAGTTTCTCCAGCACATATGTCAATCTGTCAGACCCCAAAGCTTCTGCGTTATCAAGGAAAAGGCCGAAGGGCTCGTCTGTCTGTTCTAACTCTGCTAAGACCGCTTCCACGGTTGGCGTCCACCGTGCATCCGCGTAGTATATCTTTCGGACGCTAGAATCGATGGAACGAATCGCAAACTCTTGTAGAAACCGTTCTAGGGCGAGTGATTTTCCAACGCCGAAATCACCCACGATGAATGTCAGATGACGTCCAATGAGGTCGTCTAGACTTATGTTCATAGACCCTACAGAGTGATCATTGGCGAGAGTAAGCGCAACGTCGCGCCTTACTCCTAGGGACTCCCACCGTGCAATACACCGCGCCATAGAACGATTCTTAAGGGCCAGAGCTTGCTTGATCGATTCTGGGATTACTGTGCTGCCGATATCGTCAGGGCGAAAAGTACTAAGGTCAATGCCCGCCGACTTCGCGCTTTGTCTGATGCTCTTGGCGGTGGCCCCAAATGCCGTGGCGCTGGGCCCGATGACTGACGTCACCATCCCAACCGCGCCGTTGTCGCCCCATAGGGGTGCGCCGCTGAAGCCAAGGGTTATCTCATTCGACCGGAGCTGAAGTTGCTGACGCCCGTCGACCTCGGTCAGGCCTAAGAAAGTCGCGCTGCCCCACATTCCCCGAAGCCCAGGCACGCTAGGATATCCGAAAGTCGCCAAGGAGCACCAGGCACGCAAGTCGCCTTCATAGAGTAGCAGGGGTGGTGCTAGGACTTCGGAGGTCAACCAAGCGATATCCTGAGCATCGTCTCTGAATCGAACACGCGCTTCACTCGTAGCATCCAAGTCGGACTTTAGACGTAGTGCCTCGGTCTTTGGACTCAGGCAATGAGCGGCCGTGACTAGTGTCTTGGGGGCGACAACGAAGGCAGTTCCACAGGCTGTGTTGTCCTCAAAGATTTCGAAGACGGAGGACCGGAATTGAGATGTTGAGTTCATTCCAGCTAGACCTGCCAAGCTTTTCTTTCCGCCGGAAAAGAGATCAGCGCGTGAGCGGGTCCATCCGAGCCGCGATATCCATGGCCCAGTCAGACCAGACAGCCAGCTTGTCATCTGCTTTGCCACCTCGAGCCAGCGCCGCACTTAGAGCCGCCTTCACGTAGTCGCGAATCTGCCGCGCTTGGGTCCAGGCTGCTGACTCGGCGACGAGCTTCTGGATACGCTCTTGCTCGATTCGCCTACGCTCCTGCGCCGCGACGCGTTCCTGTTCGTCGACAGCCCGCTGCCGATGCCAATCTTCCCAATGAAGCCGCCGACGTCGAGATTCGGATAATGCTATGAGGAGTCCACTCAGAACCTCATGCAAGCGCGTCTCTAACGGCTTTCCCGCCAGGTCACCCCAGCTCTTTTGAATCGGCCGGTCGAAGGATTCCTCGAGCAGTAATCGCAGCCTTCCAGAAGCCTGCAAATCGGGCATGGAATCACGGTCTGGATACCAACGCAGTTCCTGTTGCGTAAGTGGACGCTGCACCCGATTGCTGGGCTCTCGCAGCGTGAACGCAAGTTCATCTGCCCCAATTTCGACTTTGAATCTATACCAGTCAACTGCGACAATACGACCCTTCCATTTCTCAATGTGCTGAATGATCGCGTAAAGGATTCGGCGCCGACGCTTCTCAATCTCGGAAAGAGCGGACCGTCGATCGGATGCGCTGACCTCCGCGCGCCGATCTGCTGAATCCCAGCGTTCGAACATCGGGTAAGCGCGGGGATAAGTGACGGGGACACTGATCTCGGGTCCCTGATTCATGGCTGAAAGCATTTCCGCGATGTCTTTTGGCAACTCCACAGCGACGCCCACGCTTCTAACGTGACTAGAAGTTATTTCAATGGTTTCGTTTTGACTATCCGCTGCTGGAGGCAGATGGGGTCGGCGTCGTTTCTTAACGCTTCTGGCCCAGTAGCCCATTGGTGGCAAAGGTACGCCTACGCGGCGACACAGTTTGGCCAGCCCGACGTCGGACAAGCCATACTTTGGCGCCAAGAGGCGCATTGGCTCGTTCCAAACGTGTTCGAATAACTGTGCGCGTGAAATTCGATGGACGACTGGATGAGTTGTCATTGGCGACCCCCAAGACAGGCAACAGAAGTAAGGTTATTACACCAATCCTAGCTTTATCGCGAGCTATGCCGTATCGGACTGCTTTCCAAACAGAACTATCGCAACGATCCCAACACAAGGAATGCTAGGATGACAATTGCAAAGACCGGGTTCGTCTGCCCTTCGGTTAAGAGGTCCGCTGCATTCGACGCGTCATGCGGTCGTTGGCCGTTTATCGTAACTTCACAGTAGCGGCCTCAAGAGTCCGGTCCGGAGATTCTAATTCACCTTTCACGCTCGCCGATAATTCGCGTCATTCAGGCACGGCGGGCGGGATGTCGTTGTCCAGTTTTTGAGCCGCCATTTCAACATCATCCAAGAACATTACGAGGCGAGTAACGGTAACGGGAAATTTTGATTGCGGTCTCAGTATGCCGCGATGTCGTTGAAGCCTCTCAATTTTGTTTTTTACCGCGAGTAACCACTTTGTAAACGCCGCAGTAATTTCAGGCGAAACAAATGAATCGACACTCAGACTTCCATGATACCGTATAAGACACTTTCTGACCGTGATAATCAAGTCAAAAGCCTGCTGCCTAAGGTTTTTCATCTCGGGAAGTTCCCGAAACGTCTTCGCAGCGAATGTGTCTTGGCCGGCCGCGTCAGCTTGTCTCTGCGCCTCGTCCAACTTAGCAAACGGGATTCGACCGACTAGCGGATCGCTATCTACCGCTAGTTTTGCCATTTCATCTTCTGACGAATACTCTGGCGCCCTCACGATTCGATCGGCAACTAGGTAAGGTCTGTCCAGCTCCTCGACGTCGTAGGCAAAAAAGCGTGAATTCGGAATAGTTGTTTGCAACACGTGTGCGTACTGACGGTACAGGTTTCCGGCGTGATCCTCAAACTCAGCGATGAAGTGTACGGGCGGCTTCATGAATCCGGTAAAAGCTCGCTTGTCTTCATACAGCGTCCGTCGTTGCACTCCGGTGCCCACTTCAATTGGGCGACTAAGAGCATCAGTCATAATACCAGGTATAAACAGTACTATCTTTCGCGCAACACCTTGCCCAACATTTCGAACTGTCCAGGCAAGGTGCACTCTTCCGTTCACATCCGACGGAGTGCTGAATTGAACAGAAAGGCAGGGCCTGAAGCCAACCAGGTGCGGCTGGTCTATTAATGCGTCAGTGGGAGGGTTGAACTTCACCGGATGTTTCTCCTAATATCTATTCCAGTTTTCAATAAACTCTACAGACTCTTCTGGTGCCGGCTGTCTTTGCGGTTTGACGACTCGTAGTATCTCCCGGATAAGACCGTCCATTCCGAGTTTGCCATAATCAAGCTGATACCGGTCTCCTAAGGTTGTGTCGTATGCGGAGACCTGCCGACTTGTCACACCGTACAGAACCGGGATTATCAGGTTTTGCTCGTGCTGATTGATTTGTCGCGAGAGCAGAACATGATACTCATGATCCCGCAGCCCCCTTCTCTTCTTAATAAATGCCTTACTAAAGACTACGATTGCATGACGAGATTGCTTCATGCCATCGTTAAGAACTTCCAGCAGAAGATCGCCGCCTTTGAGGATATCGTCGTCGTACCAAACAGTTATCTTCTTTTGCAATCGACGTACTAATTTCAGCACAAACGGCTCCTTGTCTGCATTTGCATGATTCACGAAGAGGTCGTACCCTCTCGCCGGCGCCGTTTTGCGCCCGGGGCGTTCACGCCGTGCACTAGGCCGGTGCGGCGCTCGACGTTTATTCCGCATGTCTTGCGCGTACGAAGCGGAATGTGGTAATCTTCAAACTTGACCCTAACACGACAAACACGGCGAACCTGTACGCAAACTTGCTCTTATAGCCTTTTTCACACGTCTAAGCTCATTCTTAGCTTTGCTCGATTGTGCTCTAGAGGCACTAATCGTACCGAAGAGATCTCGGAGCACCTTATCCATGGCCCGGTTGTCGTGGTTCTGGAAGCGCCACTACCTCTCAAGGCACTCATCATCGAGCGGTATGATATACCCGTCACGAGCGTGATTTCCAACGCCCATCCGACTCCTACTCACCAAAATCGTTCCTATCGGTGCGAATCGCCGACAGCTTGTCGCTGGCATCGCTAACGCTCCCGTGGCCGTTCTTAGCCAGGCTCAGAGCGTGGTTTGCCGCTTCTTCGGCTTCTACCAGTGCGCGTGTGCTCTGGGACGTGTCGTTAAAGGTATGATACTCCTGACCCGCTTCTTCCAGCGTGGTTGCTGCCGACAGGTAGTCTGAGTAGCTTTCTTGATGGTCCCTCGCGGTCTCGGCGCAACCGATCCACTCCTGGCCCGCTTGTTCGAGCTCTGTCGCGACGTACAGGCTATCGGGTAGGACGATTGCCTGGCGCACTTTGCTTTGCGCCGAGGAACAAACCTCATACGGCTCGTGTGTTGCTGGTCGGGAAGTGCGCCGCGCAGTCACCTTCACCGTTGGCACGGGCGAAGCGGCTGACCTATTGGGGGCGCTAACCTGTGTCTTTTCGGTACATGACTGAAGCGCTGCTGATGTGACGAGTATGATTAGCACGGAAAACACGTCAATCCGATGCATTGGATATAGCACTCCCAATGATGGCAGGCCAAATAGATTCAAGGTCGAGGCGCTAGGATCTAGGAGCTATGATTCCAAGTTCGTCGAGACCAACCTGCGGCCGAATACAAATCCGCCCGATTGGCGTCCTTCTCTTTTGCTATCTCGAGGGCTTAAGCATCGCGATCTTTGCCTCAGCGTGAGCGAGCAATGTCGAAGCTGCATTCCAGTAGCACGACAACGCGCGACTTAAGCGGATGTAGTCCTGGCCGCCGATATTGATCGTTGGCAATTGTGACAAGCAGTCGTATTGCGCCTTGTTCTCAGGCGAGTCGTTCATCGTCGCCCTGAGCATGTCAAGACTTAGGCCGTCTACTGAGACCTCGTTCTCGGGAGCTTGGTAGTCGCTGGCCTCCCGCATGCGAAAGTAGAAGCGCCACAGCTCGTCGGCAGATTCGTAGGACGACTCGGCTTCCGTCACTTCTAAAAATGGCCCTGGAAGCGTGTCGGTTTTCTTGCCTCCGAAATCTACTATGATCGCGGCCATCGCAGCCTTAGCATCGCTGGCTGCGTCCAGCAAGCGCGAATGATAATCTGCAAAGCTGATTCCAATCTGAACATCCGAATCGATCTTTCGAAGTGCTCTGACCGCCGTTCGGTAATCCTTAATCACAGCGTTGGGCGCTATAAGGGCTGACGATGGTTTCGACGTTGGACCTGTCGTCGCACCAGTACTAAACACAAAGACGGTGAGGCATAAGCAAATTGCAGTAGACCGCCGAGACATCTTAATCCCTTCCCATCTCTTTACGCCGCCGCGCCTGCTCTAATCGTGCGACGTGACGCTACTTATAGTCTGTAGACTTATAGTGTTCTTTACCCGCAGAATCCTTGTGTGGGAAAGCGCGAGCAGGAGATCCTTGGGCGTGAAGTACGACGTCTTCGCTGCGCGCTCGAACTCTCACAAGAAGGACTTGCGGAACTGGCTGGACTGCACCGAACCTATGTTGGCGGGATCGAACGGGGCGAACGAAACGTTTCCTTGGCCAACATTCTCAGACTAGCAAGGGCACTCAAGACTACGCCGAGCGACCTCTTGCGCGGCATCCGCTAAACGATTCACCGAAGCAAGGTCAGTCGACGTCCCGTGGACGGCGTTGTGCGCGAGCGTGGTTAGTGCACTATCAGCTTCGTTTGTGCGGGCTTTTCGCCGGCAAACAGGCGATTTTTGGTATCACTCTGGTTCGCCTTTGGTCTCATTTCGCGCATGACCTGAGGGCAGCCGCCTTTACGGTCTCTATTCGGGTAAGCCCCAGCGCTTGTAGGCCCATTTGGGGATGGCATTCTCTTCCGACTGCAAGGCCTGTCCGGGAGTCGCGATCAGGCGTTCTTTTCGCACTTTCCCCGCGATCAAGTCTGCTCGCAGCTCTCGTTCCCAGCGCAGGAGCTTAAGGTAGTCGCGCAGGTTCGGGTCAACGACGCGGCGTCGCTCGACCTTGGTCAGATTGGGATCTGCTGGATCGAGCTTAGCGCGGTCTGCAAATCGGCCTTTGAGCCACGAAACTGCCTTCAAATCGTTGTACAGCTGGTCTGCCTGAGCCAGCACGCTTCTCCTCACTAACTCTTCGCCGAGCTGCGCATCGTGCTGTGCGACTAGCCGTTGCCACCCAAATCTACGACTCCAGCGTTTCAACGTGCTTGGACTCGCCCTAGTCCCCCGCCATTGAAATTCCTTGGCGGTGCGCACGAGTGATCGATCGGCCCCAAGGTTTAGGTAGTACTGGAGTGCCGCTTGTTGGCTAAGGTGCATCGGATCCATCGTTCATTGAGGCGAGCGCCCCAAGCGGAGCCTGCTTAATCGGACCGTTGAATCTTGAGCCGGGGGGAGAGTCGGGAGGCAAAATCGGTTGCCCTCTAGCCCATTTCGAACCACCGAATATCGGCTCTCGCTCCAATAGTAGCTCTGTGAATCTGAGCACCCCAGCGTGTTCTAAGGTATCTCGGCGGAACTGTTCCAAGTAAGAGTCTGAAAATAGGTCGTGAGTTCTGACCACGTCGAGTATTTGTGAAGGCAGGCTCGCGCTAGATTCGTTACTTACGGCTGCCGTAGAATCATTCCAGGGCATGGATATCGGACGAAGCACATCAATTAGAACCTGAGGGTTCAAGTCGAAATGCCTGATATCCCGAAATAAGATCTTGACCTCGTTCTCTTGGCGGCGGCTGATTTCTTGAGCGTAGACGTTGAAGCGCTCCCACCAGCGAATCCATTGGTCGGGCGATTCCGGGTTTAGCAGAAGAATGGGTACCGCTGCGACAATATCAACGTGAATAGTCGTTGAAAGAGTATCCTGAAAACCTGGGTCAAGTATGCACCAAAGAGCCGCACCAACTTGGAAATCATAGGTTGGAATCCTAAGTGCGTCACCATGCCTCAGGGTCGATGCATTTCGACCATCCTTTGGACACCCTGTCTTTACTTCCAATCTTGTTTCTCGCTTGCCGAGGACGGTGATATCGAAGCCTGCGTCTGGCCTTGGGCGGATCAACGACATGCGTGCTGAAAATCCGACATGATGCATCCATAACTGCACGGCCAGTTGTCCAGCCATTCCAGCAAAAGCATTGATCGCATGTGAACTTTTTCCGCGCCTACGAGAGCGGTTACCGGCATGTTGGATACATGCCATTTGCAGAGCACCCAAGAGCTCAACTGGTTGTCGCGGTACCATCACGTGCACAAATTGCCATCCGTTTTGCCGGACAGGAGCAACCCTAGGGCCAGCATGTTCTTCTGTTTCCAGCGAGGACCTAATCCCTTTTGGCATCAAGGGTAGTCAGGTAGGCCGATGGCATAGTCAAGGGTTATGCAAGGGTGAGCTAACAGATAGGGACCGAGGTCGGTGCCATCTATCGCAACGACGGTCAGGGCGTGCTCGTCGGAAGCGGCTGGTTCTGTACCATCGCGTATCAAGTGGTCGTCGATGGTCGACGCAAGGATATCGCGGGCCCTCAGAAATTGGCGTTGAATAATGGACCGCATAGCACACCAGAATTCATAATGATTCACGCCTAATTCTCGCAGCCAGGTTCCGTCTCGAATTCTGATCGCACGGTTCTGGACGGTTAAGCGCTGGGGCGAAATGCCACCGAAACGTAGAGGGTTGGAGTCTCTCATCATCAACAAGAGTAACCGAAGAGCCGCTCCGGCCACGAACTCGAGGCACTCGCTGACTCTAGCCCAAATGCCGAACGCGCCGGAGGATATCACTTCCCGCGGAACGATGAAAAATGAATCAGCTTGCTGCAGGGTGCTGAGCTTACGCGGCTTCCCATCCGCGCCCATTATCAGATAAGCCTTGTACGGGCCATTGGAATTCGAGCGATATGTTTGCTCGATGAGTCCGGCGCCCGCCAGGGTGTCGAGAGAGGCTTGAATACGTTGGTGCGCCCGGTCGATTTGCGCCCTGCGCCTGGCCCACTGCTTTCGCGTAAGATTTAGCCTAGTGACGCCCGTGTACGAGTCCGTATGGAAAGGAACGAATCCTAGCTGTCGACGCAGCAGTTTCATTCCGGGATAGGCAAGACCGGTCCACCGATTGGCGAATCGGACCAGTGTAACATATACGCGAATCGCGTCATCGTCGAGCAACAGCAGTTTTGGCAGAATCGCGCTTTCGATGATCGCGATCTCCGGTTTGGCTCGACTTGACCTGCGCTTGTAGGTTACGGGATTTAGCGGGCCGGAGCGATCCCTCTTCGGACTTCTGCCATGATTGTTGGAGTGCCATCGCAGAGCTTCGGTTAGCCCCCTCATCGTCTGCGCTCTCTCCGCCTGCGAGAGTTGTGATCTGTCGGAGCTCTCTTGGTGCTCGAAGACTCCTCAACTCCCACAGTGCCGCCATCCAGCCAGCTACGAATGGCCGATTTTGACGCGATAATCCGCCTGCCAATGCGAACAACACCCGGTATGCTACCTCGCGCCACAGCTGCGTATGCAGAGCCAACCGAGATACCGAGCAAGCCCGCCATCATCGGCACGTTAAGCACGTCGGGAGCTTCGGAAAAAGTAGACTTGGAGCTCGTGTTCGCGCGACGTCCCGGCATTTTGCCTTCCTTGTAGTCGTGTTCACCAGGATTCCGTTGCTTACGGCCCGTATCCTGGAGTTAAGCTTACCCTTCAGTACTGGAGAGCATTAGCCCTTAGCATATGGTACCAGTGAGCTATGTTGTGATAAAGAGTGAATCTATATTCCGTTATTATTACCCCAGCACAACCCACTGTCCGACTGAAAGGGCTTGAAATGCCACGACATTCTGCGTTGCTTGACTTAGGCGAGCGTCACCGATTTGGGGGTTGGATCGATGCTGCTCGATCGGCATTTGGCATTTCGAAGAGCAGACTTGCTACCGAGCTACACCACGACAGCATCGCTCAGGTGAACAAGTACCTGCGCGGCGAAGTCTTCCCGACGCCTAGCGTAGTTCGAAAGATCGCGGCGGCACTCGGTATTCCACGAACAATGGCCCTGGTTGAGGCGGGCTACCTTAATCATGTCATGCGCATGCTTCGGCCTGTTTACTCCCTGGGCCTCATGTGGGCATTTGAAGACAATCCGGAACGAGTCTCGCCACGACGCGGGCTGGGCAAGCCCTTCTACCTCCTCGGCCACCGGCGAACAATGGAGCTCATCGCTACTACCAGATATGTCGGGGTTGATCACGACTCACAAACATACTTGGTACCTCGACCTGTATCCGCAGTAGTGCACTTGGCATTAGGCTGTTTCCCAAGGCGTGGCGACGTGTTCTTCGAGCTGGCGCCCAACTTAGTGTCCAAAGCGTGCGTGGAATTCGATGCCCTTTTCGAAGAGACGGAATCGGACATCGAAATGCTGCGCGCGCCTATAGGACTTCGATCTGCCGAAAGGATTCTGGGGAATTGGCGGTTGCCGCGCGCCGCACGCATCGCCATGTCCGCTGAAGCAGTACAGTTCTGGGTGGAAAGCAACTGTGCTCCCTGTTTCGCAGCGACGCGACGAGTGTTTTACAAAGCGGCCGGTGACCTGACCCGGGTAATGCAACTTGACCCAACTATCTCGACGCAAAGCGAAAGGACAAAACAATGAAAGGGCATATTCGAAGACGCGGTAAAGGCCGCTGGGCGGTTGTTGTCGACAACGGTCAGCGTCCAGACGGCAAACGACGTCAAAAATGGGTTACGATTCACGGGACCAAGCGGGATGCGGAGCGTGAACTTGGCAAGATGCTGGTTGCGGCAAATGGCGGTGGACTCGTGGAGGCGGGTAGAACATCGGTGAGGGAGCATCTTATTCGCTGGCTCAACGAGGAGATCACTCATCGGGTATCGCCGACAACCCTGTGGCGATACAGGGATATTGTTGAGCGAGCCCTGGTTCCTGTTCTAGGGGGCCATCGACTCTCAAGGCTTCAGCCGCAAGATATTCAAGCGGCGTACAATGGATGGATCGAGAACGGCCGGCACGATGGACGCGGCGGATTATCGCCCCAGACGGTCGTTCATCATCATCGTGTTCTCCGCCAGGCTCTGGCGCAGGCAGTGCGCTGGAACCTAATCGCCGCCAATCCAGCTGAGAGAGTCAGGCCACCCCGGGTCACGCGTTATGAGCCGCGGGTCCTGGATGAATCGGCGGCCGTTCGATTAATTGACGCTTTGGAGAACTCGAGATTGTTGGTTCCTGTCGTATTGGCAGTTGCGACCGGCATGCGTCGCGGCGAGATTCTCGCTCTTCGATGGACCGATGTCGATCTGGGGCGTGGAACACTGCTAGTTTGCAGATCCCTCGCCCAAGTGAAAGGTAATCTCAGATTCAAGGATCCAAAATCAGCAAAGGGGACGCGAACTGTTGCCATGCCCGCCTTTGCGGTTGAATGCTTGCGGCGCCACCGAATAAAACAGAACGAAGTGCGGTTGCGGCTCGGCCCATCATATCACGACGGTGACCTCATATGTTGTCGCCTGGACGGCAAGCCATGGGCTCCCGCAACGTTCACTACCGTATTCATGGACGCAATACGGCGACATAAACTCCCGCGAGTTCGGTTCCACGACCTCCGCCATGCGCATGCAAGCTGGTCCGCTAAGTACGGCCAGCACCCAAAAACCGTGTCTGAACGATTGGGACATAGTTCGACCAAGATTACGATGGACACATACACGTCAATATCGCCTGATTTGCAGGAACGGGCGGCGAAACAGTTGGATCAGGCATTCGCGGCGGCTCGTGAGACTTCGTTTGCAAACCGTTTGCAAACTGATGAGCCGGCCGGATCCAATCTTACAGGCGACTCCCGTAAAGCCTTATAGAATAAGATCAAAATCGTTCATGGGAGAAGTATGGGGCTGGTGCCCCTGCTGGTCTTCAAAACCAGTTGGTCTTCGTAAGGGGACTGGTAGGTTCGATTCCTATCTTCTCCCGCCACACGGACCTAAAGGTCCGTGGCTACGTTTTCGCTCGGGGCGCTACATTTCGGGCGCTCCATTCGTCTCTCAGCAATGACATCCACAGAGAATTCTGCCACACGCCGTCGTTGTAGACATCGCGGCGCAGCAGCGCCTCGCGCTTGAAGCCGCACTTCTCGTACACCGCGATGGCTCGATGGTTATGGGTATAGACGCCGAGCTCGATCCGGTGCGTTTTCAGTTTGCGGAACCCGAAATCGCATAGCGTCTGCACCGCATAGGTGCCGATGCCTTTGCCGCGCGCTTTCGGATCGAAGATCGCGATCACCAGCGTGCGGCCGCTGTAGGTCGCCGGGAACAGCGCGCACAGTCCGACGAAACGGCCGGCGTCAAGAATCGCAAAGCGGTGCGGTTTCGGGCGCAGCCGGCCTTGCAGTTCGAAGCGCCCCGCGGCCCGCGCATACGAAACCGGCATACGCCAAAACGTCGTCGCGGCCGCCGCGCCTGAATTGAACCCGTCCGTGAGGGCATCGACGTGCCGGCGCGTGAAGGGAACAAGTCTAGCGACCGGCACGCGCGAGCCATTCCTCGTGCAGCGCGCTCATGAGGAGCATATCGGTCGGTTTCCCATCGCGGTACACGAGACGGCGCAACACGCCTTCACGCGCGAACCCAGCGCGTTCGTAGCAAGCAATGGCGCGCGCATTGTCGACGAGCACGGTCAGTTCGATGCGCACCAGCGGCAGCGCTCGAAACGCTCCGTCGATCAGCGTCCGAACCGCGTCGGTTCCACAACCTTTATTCCAATAGCTCCGCTCGAAGATGCTGATGCCGAGCGTTGCGCGCGCGCCGTCGATCACGAGCCCGGTGACGCCGATGTCCTTGCCGCGCAGCGTTTGGATGATGTACGTCGGCGTTTTCGGATCGCTGGCTGCGCGCGCGAGCCACTCCTGCTCCTGTTCGCGGCTGAGCGGCAAGCGAGTGAATATGAAATCCCGCGCGGGCGACGTGTTCACCCAGCGCTGCAGCATGCGCACGTCGCCGGGCTCGAGCGGCCGCAGCCGGATCATTTTGCCGACAAGCCAGGTCGGTGCGGCTTTCCGCGGCGAAGGTGGTCGCATGATTGGGCCATGGATTGGCGCAACGGCGGCGGGCTTCTTGCTCGCATTTGCCGGCGCCGCCACCGGCTCATCGCCTCAGCCCGGTGTCGCCGACCTGCTTGCGCGCCATCATCGAGCGATTGGCGCGTTGCCGTTTGCCGGCGCGACGTGGAGCGGCACGATCTCCCAGCGTGGCGTCGACGCGCAATACGTGACGCTGGCGGACAAAGACGGCCGCTACCGCACGATCTTGACCCTATCACTCGCGCAGCGCGCGCGCGGCAGCGACGGCAACGTCGAGTGGGTGCAGGACGAGAACGGCGACGTGCAGACCGGCCCGCTGCAGCGCCGTCATTCCCTAGCCTCGCTGCTCCTCGGTTACAATGCCGTGCTCTTCGACTCGGGCATCACCTGGAGCGTGGACGGCACGGCGTCCATGGACGGTCGCACCGCCTATAGGCTCAAGACGCAATTCGGCCGCACGCCGGCGATCTTCTACCTCGACGCGGCGACTGCGTTGCTCGATGCGGTAGAGATCGGCGACCACGCGGTCCACTATGCCGCCTACCAGACGTTCGGCCGAATCACGCTGCCGGTGCGCATCGTCGAGTCGGATCGCGATCAGAACGTGACGACGACCGTCGACAAAGTCGAATTTCGCGTGCAGCTCGCGTCCGATTTCAGCGTGCCGCAGATCCGCAAACCCGATTTTCCCGCCGGCAAGAGCGACGTCGCCGTGAACTTCGACGCGCCGCATGGACTCATCGTGGTGCAGGGCGCGATCAACGATCACCCGGTCAAGTTCCTCGTCGATTCGGGGAGTTCGTCATCGCTGATCGATCTGGCCGCCGCCAATCGCCTGGGTCTGCCGACCGGCGGGAGTTCGCGCGTGGCCGCCGCCGGGATGCTGAACGGAAAAATCGCGCGTGCCGACACGCTCAGCGTGGCCGGCATCCAGTTCCACAGCTTCGTGCTCCAGGCCGTTCCGCTGCAACTGCCCGGGCAGATCGATCGCGCCGGCATCGACGGCATCCTTGGGTTCGACGTGCTCTCGCGAGTCGTGCTGCGGGTGAGCTATTCGCGCGGTCAGCTCCATCTCATCGCGCCGGAGACGTTCACGTACTCGGGCACCGGGGTCGTCTTGCCGCTCGATCTCGCCGAGCGCGTTCCCCGCATCAAGGCCGTGCTCGGCGACAACGACCCCGTGACGCTGTCGGTCGATACCGGAAGCGACACCGGCCTCATCTTGTACGAGGATTTCGCCAACGCGCATTTTCGCGATCTGGGTCCGGCAAGCTCGAGCATCGACCCGCCGACCTTGCGCGAGGACGTCGGATCGGCGCGCGGCGCCGGCGGCCATTTCGCCATCCGCACGACCACGGTGAATCGCTTGGCGTTGGGAAACTTTTCTCTCGCCGACGTCTATACGGAGGTGCTGTTGAACCCCACCGGCGCGTTCACGCAGAGCAAGAGCACTGACGGCATCTTGGGAGGCGGCGTGCTCTCGCGCTTCAGCGCGACGTTTTTGGATTACCCTGGCGGGCGATTGATCTTGGAGAAGTGAGCTAGAAGGCCTGCTCTATTTGATCGACGACCCACTCAGACGATGAGGTGCGCACCGGCGCGCTGCAATAGTCACAGCGGCCGTTCGTCAGCTTGAGCGGCGCGCCGCACGAAGGGCACGTCGACGCAAGCGTGGTCGACCCGGCGGCACTCTTGGCGTCGGCCCGCCTGATGAAAGTCCAGAACTCGGTAAAGGTCGTCGGCACGCGTTCGCCATCGACGACCTTCTTCGTGTTCTCGTCGATCGTGTAGTCGGCCATGCTCGCGGTGAAGGCGACGCAGATCGAATCGTAGGGCGCGGCCGGCGTCACGCCGGTGATCTTCGCGTGCCCGATGACGATGTTCTCGAGCACGTCGACCTGATGATTCGCGATGAGCTGATCGGTCTGCATCTTGTGACGTTCGTAGAGGGCGTCGCTCATGACGTCGCGCGCGAGATCTTGATTGCGCGCCGCCCAAGCTTGCTGTATTTTGAAAAACGCCGTCTGCGCTCGATCGAGAAATGCCTGGAGGTTGAAGTTGGGGTCGCGCTGTTGGATCGCAGCGATGCCGGCCGCGATCGCTTGCTCGTCGACCACGCGCGAAGGCGCGTTCATGAACTCCGGCGTCACGGTTTGGGCTTGCTGCGACCCGCCATCTCCTTGCGCGCTGCGCGAACGGTTATATATGTAGTAGAGGACGATGAGCGCGATGATGGCCCACGCGCCCGTGCCATGCCCCAAGAAGAGCAGGGGCCACAGGCTGAAGAGACCTCCTCCTCCGCCGCCGCCGTACCCACCGCCGCCGTGACTGCCGCCGCCGCCGTAGTGCCCGCCGCCGCCCGCGCGAGCGAACGCCTCAGCGGCGCTCGCGAGCATCCACGCCAGCGAACAGAACGTTGCCAAAAGAACCGCAGGTCGCCGCACAATCATCGTCCGTTCTTACTTTGTGGTTGAAGCGAGTGTTTCGGTTTTTCCGGGATCAGCGCCTCAGGCCTACGGGACGAACGGCCGGCCCCGCAAGCGTGCGCGCAGCGCGCACGTTGGCGCGGTCGAGCTCAGGAGTTTTTGGCGTTTCGCAGATGACCGCGACGTGTTCCAGTTCCGGGCGCTTCAGCAGCGAGCGCATGCCGCGCGTGCCGATCTTGCCTTTGCCGACGTGCCAATGGCGGTCGCGTTTAGCCCCGAGGTCCACTTCGGTATCGTTGAGGTGCAGCACGCGCACGCGCTGGAAACCGATGTGACGCTCGATCGCGCGCATGAACTCGGCCACGCCGGTCTCGCCGGAGATGTCGTAGCCGGCGGCCCAGGCGTGCGCGGTGTCGAGGCACACGCCGACCCGCTCGCTCGGCACTTCCTTCAGAATGGCGCCAAGCTCATCGAGCGTGCCGCCGCACAGGTTGCCGGCGCCGGCGGCGTTCTCGAGCAGGAGCATCGGTCCGGGTTTTGCGGCGCGCACCAATTTGGCGATCGTCTTGCACACGCGCGTGAAGCCTTTCGCGCGGCTTTCTTCACCGTAGCTGCCGAGGTGGGTGTTGACGTACTCGATGCCGCCGCGAGCGGCCACCTCGAGATCGTTGGCGACCATCAGGACGCTGATCCGGTGAAGCTCCTGCGCAGCCGTGACGAGATTCACCAGATACGCGCTGTGGATGACGGTCGGCGCGATGTCGTAGCGCTCGCGCAGCGCCCGGAACTTGTCCCATGCCTGGGCATTGTACGGGGTACGCCGGAAACCGCGCGGGTTGCCGGCGAAGATCTGAATGCATTCGCAGCGGGCGGCCCGCGCTTCCGCGATCGTCTTTTCGAAACCGCCGCCGATGCCGACGTGAACGCCGAAACGCATACGCTCTACGGCTTGTGCGCCAAGTAGATCACCTGCTGGTGATCGATCTCAAACTCACCGCTGGGTGGCGCAAGGCGCGCGACCACCGCTCGCGCCGCTTCCAAGAACGCTTCGCGGCGCGGCCCCATGGCGAGGCGCAGGTTCTCACGCGAGGCGTGATAGCCGATGTACGAATCAACGCTGTAGCGCAACGGAAAATCGAGGCTCCTGCGTTCGCCGCCCACGAACATCGCGCCGGCGCGTTTTTCGCCGGCGCGCGCGGTGACCGCCCAGAAGGGCGCCATGCGCTCGGCGGTATGCACGTCGAGCGGCGCTTTCTTCTGACCCGTCCATTCCGACATGAGCCCCGCGACGGCGCGCCCGAATGGATTGTCTTTTGCATACTTCCAGAATATGGCCAGAGCGCCGCCGGGCGCCAGCACGCGCGCGAATTCGGCCAGCGCGCGCTCAGGTTCGAACCAATGGAAGGCTTGGCCGCAGACGAGCAGCGCGAACGCGCCGTCCGCGAACGGCAACGCTTCGGCGCTCGCCGTGTAGAAAGCGGCGCGCCCGTCCGGCGCGGCGCTGCGAGCCGCTGCCAGCATGCTCGGCGCGATGTCCACGCCGGTGACGGCCCACCCGCGCTCCGACAAACCCACGCTGGAGAGACCGCTCCCGCACGCGACGTCGAGCGCGCGGCGACCGCGCGGCCCGCCTGCGACCTGCGCGATCGCATCGAACAGCTCGGGCGAGTACGGCCGGCGGAAGCGGACGTATTCGTCGCACAGCGTGTCGAAATCGGAGACGTAGTGGGGAGCGGTCAAGGTCTTGGTCTACGTGCTCTCGAGCGCTTCTTTGAGCTCCTGTGCGACGCTTTGCTCCAGTCGTGATTCGGAGCGCGGCTCGATGTCGTCTTCGTGGCCTTCGACCGATTCCTTGATCTGATCGAGCGAGCTTTCGCGCTCGGGCTTGTTCGGGAATTGGAGCAGCTCTCCACCCGCGCGGCGCGGCGCCCCCTCCGGTAACGGCGGCAAATCCTCGAGCGATCGGAAACCGAATGCCTCGAGGAACAAGTCGGTCGTGCCGTAGATGATCGGGCGACCGACCGTATCCTTGCGCCCAAACTCGCGGATGAGCCGGCGCTCTTCGAGCGTCTCCATGACCCCGTCGACGTTGACGCCGCGCAGACTTTCGATCTCCGCTTTGGTCACCGGCTGCAGATACGCGACGATCGACAGCGTTTCGAGCGATTGCTGCGACATGTGCGTCTTGGGCGGCAGCAGATAGCGGTCGACGTCCTCGCGGCACTCCGGGTGGGAGGCGAAGCGCCAGCCGCCGGCCACTTCGCGCAGCACGATGCCGCGGTCGCCGAGCGATCCTTCGATCTCGCGCACGGCTTTGCGCACCTCCGCCGCGTTCGCGCCGGTCACTTCGCACAGCGCCTCGAGCGCGACCGGCTTGTCAGCCACGAAGAGAATCGCCTCGACGCGGCTACGCAGAGTGGGCAAGGTGATCCACTTCGCCCTTCGGCGCGGGAGCGAGCGCGATGTCTTCGAACGGCTTGCGCTGCTTGCACACGACCTTGCGCGCTTTGATGAGTTCGAGCACGGCCAGGAAGGTCACGACGACCTCCATCCGCCGGCAACCCTCGACCAGTTCCGAAAACAGCGCGCTCGCGCGCTCGCGGATCTGGCGCAGCACGTAGTTCATCTTCACGACCATCGAATACGTTTCGCGCTTGACCACCGTCGGGCGCGCCTCCGCGTTCGCGAGTGCGCGAGCGAACGCGATGCCGAGCGTCCCCGAATCGAGCCGGTAGTGCTGTACGAGGCCCTCGACGGCCTGCTGCGGCCTTCCGTAAAACGCGGCGTTGGCGTCGAGCAGCTGGCGGAAGCGGCCGCCGAGATTCTTGTAATGTTGATACGCGATGAGGCGCTGGCGCAGCGATTCTTCCGCCCACAAGGCCTCGTCCTCGAGCGCGTCGCTGAACGGCGGCGGAGGCGGCGGCAGCAGTTTTTTCGACTTGATGAAGAGCAGGGTGGCGGCGATCACCAGGTACTCGCTGGCGATGTCGAGATCGAGGCCCTCCATCATCGCCAAGTAGGCCAGGTATTGCTCGCAGACCGCGGCGAGGCTGACCTTCGTGATGTCGAGGTCTTGTTCCAGAACGAGGTGGAGCAGGAGGTCGAGGGGTCCGTCGAAGACGTCGAGCTTGACCAGCAAACGATTGCGGTCGGCCTCGGTCGAGGCGTTCACGGCCTCAAGGGCTATGGCGTTGGACCCCCTTCTTTGGGTTCTCCGAGCTCGCTTCGCTCGCTCGGAACACTACATTAGCTTCGCTAATGCGACCAGACGGATTTCCCGCTGACGACGCGGCTGCCCTGCGGTAAGACCTCGATGTAGATCTGACCGGGCTTGAAGTAGAGCGGCTTTTCATCGTCACCGAGCAAGCTCGGCACGACTGTGGGACCCGGCGCCACCCACATGCCCGTTTCTGCGCGTCCGTCGCGGATGAGCAGCGCCGGAAACGTGCCGTACACGTTCATCGCAAGATCGCCGAGCGAGTCGAGCACTTGCGCGGGCATCCATACGGCGACGATATCGGCCACGCTATAAGGCCGCGCGTCGTCGCGGTCGACTTGCACGTTGCCGTCGATGTAGCGCTGGTAGCCTGTGCCATCGTAGACGAACAAGACGTTGTAATCGTTCCAGAAGGACACCACGACGGGCGGGATGTTGAGCGGGGCCGCGTCCGGCGGGCGCGGATCGGGTGGCTCGAAATCGAATTGCCGCTGCGTGTATTTCTGGTCTTTCATGCCGTAGGTCGGAGCCGTTTTGCGCATGCGCTCGACCGAGGTGTAGAGGTTGTGCGGCATGTCGCGAGCGTCATCGCGCCAGAACGCCTGCGCGGTGCCGAGGATTTCGTCCATATCGGCAAAACCGCCCGCCCGAAGGTTCTTGAGCTTATCGATCGTGTCGTTGTTCTGACCGCCATGGGCGAAAAAGGGATCGTATGGGCGCGCGAGATCGACGAAATAGGTGCGCGCGCTGCGCACCGGGCCGACCTTCTTGGGATTGCCTGCCAGGTACAGCGCCATGTAACGAGTGATGCCGCCTTCGGCCTCTACTTCGTAGACGACGTCGGCGTCGAAGAGACCGCTTTGCGGTCGCGCATCGATCGGATAGTTATCGATCATGACGGCGGCAACGCGATGTTTCACGCTGGCCAATGGCACGATCGCGCCGTTGAGCGGGTCGGCTGTGGTCGGCGTCGGTTTGGGAGTGGGCCTGGCGGGCGTGACGGTCGTAGGCGTCGCCGCCGGCTTCGCGCAGCCCAAGGGCAGGACCGCTAACGTCAACGTCAGCGCCATCGCGCCGCAGGCCGAGGTGAGGATGGAGTGCTTCAATCAGTGGACCATTTACGGTTCAGGCGCCGCGGAACCCTCGTAACTAAAAGCCGAGGGCGGCGGCTGACTTCTCCTGCACGATCCCCTGCACGAGCGCGACCAGACGACGTTCGTTCAAGTGCGTCATGCGGCTGTGCATCTCTTCCAGCGGCAGCCAGCTCACTTCGTCGACCTCTCCGACTTGCGGCGCCAGCGAGCCGCCGACGAATCGCATCAAGTAGAAATGGACGACTTTGCTGTGTTTGAGCCGGCTGCTGTAGAACCAATACTTGATGTCGGCGAGCTTCTCGATGATCGTCGCTTCGATGCCCGTCTCTTCGAGCACCTCACGCGTGGCGGTCGACTCGACCGCTTCATTCGGTTCCACATGCCCTTTGGGAAGCGACCAGATGCGCGGCGTGCTGCGGCCGATCACAAGACCATGATAGCCTTTATCGTCATGCTTGAGCACGAAACCGCCCGCGGAGCGCTCGTGCTTGATGCGAACAGGACGGCGCCGTTGCGCCACCTTACGAGGACACACCGCCGGAGGGCGGCGTCCAGCGCAAACCCACCGCCTTGTTCGCAAGGCGCCCTACCTGTGCTTCATCGACTCGGCGCACCGGCGTGTGCAGCGGGAGAGCTTTGACCGATTCCGGATCTCGGTGCGACTGTTCGACCAAGCCGCGCAGCAGCTCGACGAATGCGTCGAGCGTAGCCTTCGTCTCCGTTTCCGTCGGCTCGATCATCAGACATTCCGGAACGACGTGCGGCCAGTACATGGTGGGGGCATGCACGCCGGCATCCAGCAAGCCTTTGGCCAGATCCAAGGCGCGCACGCCGGTCGCTTTCTTGAGCTCTTCCGCCGAACACACGAACTCATGCCGGCAGTAGTCTTCGTACGGCACGGTGAGAAACTCGCGGATCTTCGCGCGCAGATAGTTCGCGTTGAGCACCGCCAACCGGCTGTTGGTGCGCAAGCCCTCTTCGCCGTGCACGATGATGTACGCGTAGGCGCGCACGATCGCGAGAAAATGCGCGGGGAACATGCGCACGGGCCCGATGCTGCGCGGCAGAGCGGCGTTCCACGAGAACGTTCCGGATTTGTCTTTTGCCACGGCGGGCGCAGGAAGATACGGCGCCAGCGCGGCGCTCGCTCCTACCGGCCCCGAACCCGGCCCGCCGCCGCCGTGCGGCACCGAAAACGTCTTGTGCAGATTGAGGTGCATGAGATCGAAGCCCATCTCGCCCGGACGGCATAGCCCGACGATGGCATTCGCGTTGGCGCCATCATAGTACATGAGGCCGCCTGCTTTGTGCACCGCTTGCGTCATCTCGACGATGTCGTCCTCAAAAAGCCCCAGCGTGTTGGGGTTGGTCATCATGCACACCGCGACCGAGCCGTCGAGTTTCGCGCGCAGCGCCGCGAGATCGGTGTGGCCGCGCGCATTGGAGGGGATGCTGACGACGCGATATCCGACCATCGCGGCGCTTGCGGGGTTGGTACCGTGCGCCGTATCGGGCACGAAGCACGTCACGCGTTCGCGCTCGCCGCGCTCCTTGAAGTATTTCTTGGCCATGAGCATGGCCGTGATCTCGCCATGCGCGCCTGCGGCCGGCATCAGCGAGAACGCCGTCATGTCGAAGAGGCTCGACAGCGTGCGCTCCATGTGCCAGAGCAGGCGCAGCGCGCCCTGCGCCCCCGAGTCAGGCGCGAACGGATGGAGATCGGTGAAGCCGCGCAAGCCTGAGACCGCTTCGTTCAACTTCGGATTGTACTTCATCGTGCACGAGCCGAGCGGATAGAAGTTCAAATCGACGTTGAAATTTCGATGGGATAGCTCCGTGAAGTGACGCGCGACTTCGAGCTCGGTGAGGTCGGGCAGGGGCAGCTCGGCGCGCAGAGACTTCGCGTCCAGATACGTGCTGGGCGGCCCGGGATCGCGCACGAACTCGCTGCCGCGGCCTGCGGCGCCGCGTTCAAACAGCAGCGACGGCATGCGCGGTCTCCTCCAGCAGCGCGGCGGTGAGGCCGGCGACGTCGGCCGGCGTGGTCAGTTCGGTGGCGCACACGAGCAGCGCGCGCTCCATGTCCGGATAGAAGCGCGCGAGGGGCAAGCCGGCGAGGATGCCGCGGCGCTCCAGCGCGCGAGCGAGTTCTTCCGCCACTACGGGCGTTCGGACCACGAACTCGTTGAAGAACGCGGAGTCATGGGCGAGCGCGAAACCGGGCACGCGTCCGATCGCGGCAGCCAGCTCGCGCGCGTTCTTCAAGTTGACGCCGGCGATGGCGCGCAAGCCCTTGCTTCCGACGGTTGCGAGATACACGGTTGCGATGAGCGCGCACAGCGCTTGATTCGTGCAGATATTCGAACTTGCAAGCTCCCTGCGGATGTGCTGCTCGCGACCTTGCAGCGTCAACACATAGGCGCGGCGGCCGTCGACGTCGTGCGTCTCACCCACCAGCCTGCCCGGCATGCGGCGCACGTGTTCTTTGGTCGCCGCCACGAAGCCGACGTATGGACCGCCGTATCCGACCGGTAAGCCGAACGATTGCGCGTCGCCCACGGCGATGTCGGCGCCCAGTTCGCGCGGGGTCTTGAGCACCGCAAGCGACAGCGCTTCGGCCACCACCTGCACCAGCAGCGCGCCGGATTTGTGGGCCACGGCCGCGGCGCCGGCGACATCGTCGATGCAGCCGAAAAAGTTGGGGCTCTGCACGATCACCGCGGCCACGTCGGCGTGCAACCCCGAAAGATCGGTCAAGCCGTCGGCGCGCACGGGGACCTCGAGAACCTCGATCTCCATCCCCTCGCAATAGGTCGCCAGCACGCGGCGGTACAGCGGATGCACGGCGCGGCTCACGGCTACGCGCTTGCGCTCGGTTGCGTTCACCGCCATGACGACGCTCTCGACCAGCGCGGTGGCGCCGTCGTAGACGGACGCGTTGCTCACATCCATGCCGGTAAGCAGACAGATGTACGATTGCCACTCGAAGATGGCTTGCAAACTGCCCTGACTCGCCTCCGCTTGATACGGCGTGTACGAGGTCAGGAATTCAGAGCGGAACGCAAACCACGGCACTGCCGGCGGTTGGTAGTGCCGGTAGGCGCCGGCGCCGAGGAATGAAATGCTGCGCGCGTGGGTGTTCTCGTCCGCCATCGCGCGGACGTGCGCATACGCTTCGGATTCGACCAGCGCCGGCGCGACGTCAAGCTTGCCGCGGATCGCCAGTCCCTTTGGCGGGTCGGACAGCGCCTCCAATGACGGCACGCCGATGACCTGGAGCATGGCCCGGATCTCGTCCGGCGTGTGCGGCGTGTACATCGTGACTAACTTACTTCAGCGCGTCGATGACTAGCTGGTAGGCTGCGGCGTCAAGCAAACTCTTCGCCTCGGCGGCGTTCGAGAGTTCGATCTTCACGAGCCAGCCGGCGCCGTACGGATCGGTGTTGACGATCGCCGGATCGTTTTCGACGTCGCCATTGACTTCGACGGCCTTACCGGATATCGGCGCGTAGATATCAGAAACGGCTTTCACCGACTCGACCACGCCCATCGGTTTGGACTGCTCGAGCGCGGCGCCGGGTTTCGGCATCTCGACATACACGATGTCGCCGAGCGAGGACTGCGCATAGTCGGTGATGCCGACCGTCGCGAGTTTGCCCTCGACCTTGATCCACTCGTGCTCCTTGGTGTACGCCCTGTCGGTGGGCAGATTCGCCAACGCGTCCTCCTTGCCGGGCCGGAAACCGTCAAATCGTCGACTAGAATTCTCCTCAAACCAGTTCCTCCATCGGCGGCGGACTCCCGCAAGGAAGCGCCTTGCGGTGGTCAAACGCCTGTCCGGGGCCGTGTCAAGAGCCGCACGAATGGAGCTTGATATCATGAACGCGTTCTTTGCGTCGTCTCCGGTCGCCATCGCCACCCTCGCGCTCGTAGCCTTGACAGCTCTTTCGGCGATGCCGAAGAGCGCCTCGGCGCAAACCGCGGCGGTCTATGTCAATGGTCGTTTGGTGCAATTCGATCAGCCGCCCATCGAGCGCGGCGCTCGCATCTTCGTGCCGCTGCGCGGCGTGTTCGAAAACTTCGGCGCGACCGTCGTGTACAACAACAGCAACGGGGCTATCAACGCGACCAGCGCCAACGGCACACTCGTGCACCTCGTCGTCGGCTCGCACGACACCACGGTCAACGGCAGGACGGTGTCTCTCTTCTACGCCCCGTTCGTCGTCGCCGGCCGCACGCTCGTGCCGTTGCGATTCATCGCCGAATCGCTCGGAGCGGTCGTGAACTACGACGCCGTGAAACATATCGTGACCGTCAACAGCGGCGCGCCGGTCGCCGTCGGAGACGGCGGCATTCACAAGATCAAGCACATCATCATCATCATGCAAGAGAACCGTTCCTTCGATGCCTACTTCGGCACGTATCCCGGCGTGGACGGGATTCCCATGAGCGGTGGCGTGCCGAGCGTGTGCGTGCCTGACCCGAAAACCAACGAGTGCCTGAAGCCATTCCATGACACCAACGACCGCAACCTAGGCGGACCGCACGGAGCGCGCGACGCCACAAAAGATATCGACGGTGGAAAAATGGACGGCTTCATCGCTGACGCGGAGACCGCCGGACGGTTTTGCCGGCCGCCCCACCCACGCTGCGGCGGCGGCCGTGACGTCATGGGCTATCACAACCGCAATGAGATACCCAACTACTGGGCGTACGCGGACAACTTCGTGCTTCAGGATCGCATGTTCGAGCCCAACTCCTCGTGGAGTCTGCCTTCGCATCTCTTCTTAGTATCTGAGTGGTCGGCAGCTTGCACGCGGGCCGGCGATCCAAGCAGCTGCACCAGCGCGTTGGACGACCCGGCCCTTCCGATGGATTTCGGGGCGCGTGTGCCGCCGGACTATCCCTGGACCGACCTCACGTATTTGCTGCATAAGAGCCGCGTGAGCTGGGCGTATTACGTCATGCCCGGCTTGGAGCCGGACACCGCAGACGGTTCCTTGAACGGACCGCAACGCAACCAGAACGCCCGCACGCCTAGCATTTGGAATCCGCTGCCACACTTCGATACGGTCAGCGCCGACGGCGAACTCGGCAACATCCAACCGCTCGCGAACTTCTTCACTTCTGCCAAGAACGGCACGCTGCCGGCCGTTGTCTGGATATGTCCGGCGCAACCGTATAGCGAGCACCCGCCGGCGTTGGTGAGCACCGGACAAGCCTACGTGACAAGTCTTATCAACACGGTTATGCTGGGCCCGGACTGGAACAGCACCGCGATCTTCCTGACCTGGGACGACTGGGGCGGGTTTTACGACCATGTCGTTCCGCCGCGAGTGGATGAAAACGGCTACGGCCTTCGCGTGCCCGGTCTCGTGATCAGCCCGTATGCTAAAAAGGGCTACATCGACCATCAGACGCTGAGCTTTGACGCTTACGTCAAATTCATCGAAGACGACTACCTGGCCGGCGCGCGTCTTGACCCCAAAACCGACGGGCGGCCTGACCCTCGTCCGGTCGTACGCGAGAGCGTTCCGACGCTGGGCGACCTGCGCGCGGACTTCGATTTCTCGCAGGCGCCGCGCGCACCGCTCGCGCTGCCGGGCGGTCGCATCTGAAGAAGCGTTGAACGGTCTGCTCTAGCCGGCTCGGTCGCGTTTGTAGAACGGCAGCGGCACAACGGTTCCGGCGTGGCGTTGGCCGCGGATCTCCACTTCCAAACGCGTGCCGACTGCAGCGGCCCGGGCCGGCACGAGAGCCGTCGCGATGTTCTTGCCGCCTAGCGCGGGCGCGGGCGAGCCGCTTCGGATCTCCCCCGCAGGCCGGCCATCATGGAACACTTTATAGCCCGCGCGCGCCGGAGCGCGACCTTCCATGACCAAGCCGGCGATGCGGTCGTAGCCGCCTTCCCGTTTCTGCTCGGCGAGCGCGTCTTTGCCCACGAACGCGGGCTTTTCGAGCTTGACGCACCAGTCGAGGCCGGCTTGCAGCGGCGTGATGTACTCCTCCAGCTCGTGGCCGTACAACGGCATGCCCGCCTCGAGCCGCAACACGTCGCGCGCGCCCAGTCCCGCCGGCTGCAAGCCGACTCTTGGCCCTTCGCGCATCAGCCCATTCCATAGACGCTCCGCTGCTTCTGCAGCGACGAAGAGCTCAAAACCGTCTTCGCCGGTGTAGCCGGTGCGAGCCATCACGGCCTTGACGCCGCACACGCTGCCCTCGCCCGCAAAGTAATACTTGATGGCGCCCAGCTCGATGTCGGCCACGGGTTGCAGCAGCTCCAGCGACTTAGGACCTTGGATGGCGATGAGCGCCGATTCGGACGTGCGGTCCTTCAAGCGGATTCCGGCCGGTTTGCGCCCGCTCAACCAGGCCCACATCTTCGGACTGTTGGCAGCGTTGACCACGACCAACCAGCGGCCGTCCAGGCGGTAGATGATGGTGTCGTCGTGCGCCCCGCCGCGCTCGTTGGTGAAGATGTTATAGCGCGCTTGATTCGGCTTCATCGAGGGCACGGCGTTGCTGGTAAGGCCGTCGAGCCACGAGTCCACCGCCTCGCCCTCGAGCACGAACTGGCCCATGTGCGAGAGATCGAATATGCCGGCTGCCGTGCGCACAGCGCGGTGCTCTTCGAGAATGCCCGCATATTGGATAGGCATGAGAAATCCCCCGAAGGGGGACATCTTCGCGCCGAGCCGTTCGTGGGTCGCGAACAGCGCGGTGCGCGCCGCCGCTTCTGCCGTCGTCATGTCAGCGGACGAGCAGTCGCGTATGCGTCGCGCAAGTAACGCGGCAGGTTGAACATGCCGCGGTGCGACTCGGCGTCGTAGAAGCGCAGTCCGCCGCACGCTTTCGCGTGCCGATCCGCTGCGCCGGCCGCCTCCGCTTGTGGGCGGCTTGCTTCGCTGCACAGCGCCAACCCCCACTCGGTATCGAATGCGGGCATGTAGACTGAGTAGGGCAAGACCGAGCCGAACACACCGCGCAGCGTCGCGATCATGCGCGCATGCAGTGAGAAATTGTGCGGGCCGGCCATCGAGGTTTGCAACGCGTACGCTCCACCCGGCGCGATGCGCTTGCGGAGCTGCTCGTAGAACGCCGGCGTGTGCAGACCATAGGACGGTGAGTCCTGCAGCGGCTCGGTCAAGTCTCCGATGATGACGTCGAATTTCCCGCTCGATCCTTCGACGTAGGCTCTGGCGTCGCCGATAATCAACTCGGCGCGAGGATCTTCAAACGCACCGGCGCTCCATTCCGGCAAGTGCCGGCGACATGCTTCGACCACTTCGCCGTCGATGTCGACCATCGTGACTTCAGCCATCGAAGGCACGCGCAACAGCTCGCGCAGACTCGCACCCTCGCCGCCGCCGAGTATCAGAGCGCGCTTGGGCGCGCCCGCGTGCGCGCACGCCGGGTGCACGAGCGCCTCGTGATAGATGAACTCGTCCAGGGCGGCGCTTTGGGTGTCGCCGTCCAGCACGAGCATTTTTCCGAAGAGGGAGCTTTGTACGACCGCGTAGGTCTGATAGATCGACTTGCCGGAGACGAGGGTTTCGGTTAGGGCGTGAGCGTGTATCTCTCCGGGCGCGACTTGCTCAACGTACCACTGAAAGTTTTCGGTTTTTGGCAACTGGCTCCACTCCGGTCGTCTTACGGCCGACGCTGTGACCGTACACACCGGCTTCGTCGGTCATCCCCCGGCGCACTTCCGTGGTGAGCATCTGCTTGGCTTGGAACTCGGTCGCCGCGTAGCGGCAGGCCCGCCAAGGATCGGTGGTCTCTCCGCACGTGTAGATGTCCATGGCGGCGTAGCCATATTCGGGCCACGTGTGGATGGAAAGGTGCGATTCCGCAATAACGACGACACCGCTCACCCCTTGCGGGTTGAAGCGGTGAAACGTGGTCTGCAGAACTTCGGCTTTTGCCTCTCTTGCCGCTTGAACGAGTATCTTTTGGACTTGGTCGACGTCGCTCAGGATCGCTGGATTACAATCCGACAGTTCGACGATGATGTGCGTCCCAAGTGCCTTCAATAAACCGCCCCCCACGAGCTTGCGAGTGAGGAGATCCCACCTCCATTGACGGATGCCACGTGGCTAATCCACGTACCAAGTTTGAATATTAGGGCATTTAACATCAAATGTAAATACTTTTGCGGGACTTCAATTGCGGGACAGAGAAGTTTGACGTCCGCAGAGGCCGCGTGGTACGATTCTCGCTTCTCGCTTCCGTCTCAATTGGAAGGTAGTCACTCACAGCATGTACGCCGTCATCGAAGCCAACGGCCGACAGATCTTGGTGCGCGAGGGCGAGGTCATTCGCCTCGACCGGGTCGCCGGCGACGCGGACGCAAAAGTCGTCTTTGACCGGGTGCTGCTCGCGCATGACGGCAAAGCGCTGCGCCTCGGCACGCCCCTGGTGAGCAAAGCCAGCGTGACCGCTCGGGTCGTCCGGCAGGGGAAAGACCGCAAGATCATGGTCTTCCACTATAAGCCCAAAAAGCGCATCCGCAAACGCTACGGGCACCGGCAGCCGATCACCGAGCTGCGGATTGAAAAAATCTCCCTCTCGTCATAAGCCGAACCTCGCAGTATCGATCGAGCGGCACGCGGGTCGCGTTGTCGGCCTGCGCGTCACCGGTCATGCCGGGTTCGGGCTTTCTGGAAAAGATATCGTGTGCTCGGCGGTCAGCGCCCTTGTGCTGTCGGCGGCCAACGGGCTGAAGCAGCGCGCCGGAGCGGACGTACGGGTCCTGGACGATGCGGACGGGGAGTACCGATTGGACCTGCTGCGCGGAGACGCCCGCGCGCAAGCGATCCTCGAAAGCGTGGTCGACGGACTGCGCGCGATCGCCCGTTCCCATCCAGGCCACCTGAAAGTCGCCTCGCTCAGGCTTCGCGCGCGGCCTCCAGCGCCTCGTCGACCGTCGCGTGCATCTCAATAACAAGACCAAGCCCGGCGATGCTCAAGATCCTCTCGGCGCGGCTGCCTTCCGGTGCGACCAGCGAGAGCCGTTGGCGGTTCGTGAGCATGCGCTTGGCGAAGTCCGCCAAAGCGGCCACCGTCCGGCTATCGAAGTACGTGACCTGGGCGAAATCGACGATGATGCCGCCGCGGTCGGCGGCGGCGGCCCGCTCCAAATACGTCCGGAATTCGGCGACGTTGACCAGGTCGATCTCTCCCGCGACCTCGACGACGTTGACGCCGGCGCGCTGCGCCATGCCGAATCGAGCTTGATGGCTCATGCCGCAGGGCCGGCGATAGCGTGCGTGAGGCGCACCATCGTGCCTTTGTCCGAGTTGTTGAGCTCCACTTTGTCCACGAGGGCTCGCATGAGCATCAGTCCGCGGCCGCGCGCATCTTCTCGTTGCCTGCGCCAGTGGCCAGAGTCCTCGACCTCGACGACGACGGAGCCGTCTCGCACGAAACCGCGCACGTGAACGTTTCCTTGACGCACTCCATAGGCATGTTCGATTACGTTCATGATCGCTTCGCCGGATGCGACCTGAAGCGAATACGCGCGATCTTCATCGAGACCGGCTGCGACGTAGAGCCGGCGCAGCGCCTCTCTCAACGTCCGGCTGTTGATCGGGAGGGCCTCCAGCACGAGGTCGAGCTCGGTGAGGGGTTTGGCCGCCAAAGCCAGCGTGAGAATGGCGATGTCGTCGCGCGCGGTGGTGCCTACGATGCGCGAGCAGATCGCCTGGGCGGGGTTTCGCGAGTCGGTCCCCAGCTCAAGCGCGATCGCTTCTCTGAGCTGCTTCTCGCCCGCGAGCACGTCGCGATCCTGCTCGATCAGGCCATCGGTGTAGAACACCAGCAGCGCGCCCGGTGACAGGACCACGCGTTGTTCCGGGAAGCGCGCCTCGTGAAAGACACCGAGCGGGGGCGAGGACAGGGCTAGCGGGCGCACGCCGCCCTCTGCGTCCGCCAGCATCGGCGGCGGGTGACCGGCGACCGCCCAGGTGAGCGACGAATCGATGGGATCGAAAACCGCGTAGACCGCCGTCACCATCTCCGGCTTGTCGTGGAGCAGCAGGCGATTGACGCGCTCGAGCACGCGCGATGGCGTCGCGTCCTCGAAGGCCGCGCCGCGCACGGCTTGGCGCACCGATCCCATCGCGGCAGCGGCCTCTAACCCTTTGCCGGCGACGTCTCCGATGGACAAGCCCACGCGGCCATCCGGGAACTGGAACGCGTCGTACCAATCGCCGCCGATCTCCGCCTCGGTCATGCCTGGGATGTAGTACGCGTTGATGGCAACGCCGGGTATTAGCGGCAGCGTCGCCGGCAAGGATACGCGCTGCAGCGTATCCGCGACCCGATGCTGGCGTTCGTACAGAAGAGCGTTGTCGTACGCCAGCGCGACGCGCCGGGCGATGAGGAGCGCGAACTTCAGGTCCTCGGAGCCATAACGCTTGCGCGACTCCGCGGCGATGAACGTCAGCGCTCCAAGCGTTCGACCGCGCGCCAAGAGAGGCACGATCATGACCGAGGTCATGTTCAACGAGCGCAGCATTTCACGCGCACGGGGGTCGGGCAGCACGCCCAATTCTTCGTCGGTGATCTCCCCGTAGAGTTGAGGCTGCCCGGTACGAATCACCTCGTTGGGACCCTGCGGGCTGTTGGGATCGAGCGGGAACTCTTCGCCGAAGCGGCGCGCTAGATCCAGGTGCGCAGGATTGTTGTGGCGGATGACCATCGTCTCGACGCTGCCATCGTCTTGAAGGACGTCGATCGTGCACCAGTCGGCGTAGCGAGGCACGATGAGGTCGGCGACGCGCTCGAGCGTCGCCGCTGAATCAAGTGACGTCGACAGAGTGGCGCTCAAGTCGGCCAGGAACGTCAACTGCTCTTCTGCGCGCTTGCGTTCGCTGATGTCGAGGTTCATGCCGACCCAACCTCGGGAGGCGCCGTCCGGCCCCGCGATCCGCACGCCGCGCGCGAGGATGGTGTACACCTGGTTGTCCACGGCGCGCACGCGAAATTCTTCCTCCCAGATGCCCTCCGCCGTATCGCGCTTCTTCCACGACGCCTCTAGGCGCTTCGCGTCGTCCGGACTCAGGCGACTGAGCCAGCCGAGGCCTCGGAACTCGTCGATCGTCTCGATGCCGATGAGCTTTTTGAATGATTCGCTGATGAACGTCGTCTTGCCGGCGGCGTCGGTTTGCCACGTTCCAAACGGGATCGACTCGCCGATGCCGACGTAACGCGCGTGCGTCTCGGCGAGCGCCTCCTGCGTGTCGGCGAAATCCTTGAGGCGGACGTTCTCGCGTTGGGCGTCCTTCAATTGTACCGCGGTCGCGGATGCTCGCGCGGCGCTCGTGCGGATGATGCGGACCAGAATCACGGCAGCGCTCAGCGTGAAGAAGAGGATCGCCATGGTGAAGAGATCCGCCGAGGTCGGCAACCCGAGTCCGCCGCGTCGCTCCGCTTCGGTGAAGGCGACCGCCATGAGCAGGGCCGCGATGATTCCCACGCGCAGGCCGGCCACACCGGTCAGTGCGATGACTAAGATGAAGGATAGCGGCCGAAGTTTCCAATCCGCGGGTGCGTAGTAGTCCGCTACCACGGCGAGCACGGTCATGAGCGCAAGGGTCGCCAGCAGCCACGCCCGTTGGCGTGCTGAAAGCACCCGCAACGCGGATCGATCCTTCACTGCAACGCTCTAGTATCGGAAGAGAGCAACCCTCGTGCGGTTTTACGCCTTTTCTGAGGGCGGATGGGTCACTGGTCTTGGTTTACCCCGGCTGGCGGTAAGGCTAAACGGAGCTAAGCTCCGTTGCTACATGGTGTGAAGGTCCGTTGCCACAAATTCGGCGAACTCGGGGGTATGGATGCTTCTCCCAACGGCGCCGGAGGCGCCGACCGGCCCGGCGGCGAGGGCGGCGAACTCAAAGCTACGCTGCTTGCCGGTCTCATCGGTGCGGTTGTCGGCGCCGCAGGTTATTTGATATACAGCCGGCTCGAAGACGACCAGAAGAGCCAGATCCGGACGTCGGTCTCAAAGTTCTTCGAGGATAAGATCTCGGATCTGCGCACCCAGATCAAGTTGTAACGCGGGTCCCGGATCGGCCGCCTGTGGGCGGCCATTTCATTTTACCGCGCCAAAAACCGATAATTCTCTTATGAACCGGGTCGCGGCCATCGTGCTTTGCTCGGCTGCCCTTCTCTGCGGCTTGGCGCCGGCGCGCGCCGACGACGATGTTACGCTGTATCATCGCAGCGTGGCGGCCGGCGGCTCGGACGCAATCGCGTCAACGGGCAGAACCGCGATGCACTTCCACGTGAGTTCAGCCTATGCGATGCGCATCTACGTCCAGGCGATCCGCTATTTCAATCCGGGGATCGACGAGGCTGAGGCCCAGCAGATCGTCTACGCCATCGTCAGCGAGGCCCGTTCAGCGGGCATAGACCCGCGCTTGGTCGTGGCCATCGTGGCAACGGAAAGCGCCTTCGACCGGACCGCGCGCAGTTCCGCGGGAGCCTTGGGGCTTGGGCAGCTGATGCCCAGCACGGCCGCGGCGGATGGCGTCGGCGACACCAGCGACATCAGCCAGAACATCCATGGAACGGTGCTCACGCTCAAGGGCAATCTGGAGCACTACGCCGGGTTGGATCCGCAGCGTCAATATGAGTTCGCGATCGCGGCGTACAACGCCGGCACGGGGGCTGTGGATCGCTATAACGGCGTGCCTCCGTACGACGAAACGATCAACTACGTGACCAAAGTCATCGCGCTGTGGCGCCGTTTCTATGGCAAGTCTTCTTCCTGATCTAAGCCGTACCTGACGGTCCGGTTTCCCGCGACGAGCCTGCCGGACCGGACGCGTCTTCTCCCGGCGCCGGCGTCGCCGTGTCGGGCAGCTGCTCGGGTATGACCGCGGGCGCCGTCTTGATCTCGGCGGCGACGGCAGCGCGGTCCATCTCCTGCATGAAGGCATGGGTGGTGTTCTGGACGTGACGCATGGCTTCGCCCAACTGCTTGGCGATGCGCGGCAAGTGTTCGGGGCCGAAAAGCAGCAGCGCTGCCACGAAGATGATGATGGTATCGGAAGGGCTGAGCATGGTTTTGCCGGTTGCCGGGCAAATCTTAGTACGCCGCGTGTGGAGCAGGACCTTTAGGTCCTGCGTGCGGCTTTTCAGGAACGCCACTCTCGCTTGAAGATCTACTACACGAAGAGCCAGCGCGAAGAGGCGGTCGCCTCGATCGCGACGCTCAAGAAGATCCTCTCCCGGTTCGCGCATCACCACGTCTTTTATGAGATGTCGGCGCGCCACCGCCGCGCGCGCCAACTGTACTCCGTGAAGAACTCATTTTTGGTGAGCGAAGTCGAGGTCACCGGCTCGAGCGAAGTGATCATCACCATTTTTGACGGAGACAACCCGTCGCATTCGATCGAAGTCGTCAACCCGTATGCCATGCGCGTGTATGATGACAGTCCGGCCAAGAATTTCGCGGTGGCGCTCTATACCGAGGAGGCTGCCGACTTCGATGTGCGCTATTACCTGCGCGATGAGGGCGAGGGCGGCAAGACGCCGAAACGCACCGCTTTGGAACGCATCACGCTGCCGCAGCTTTTCGAATACCTTGAGGAGATCACGGACGCTGAAGTCGTCGAGGTGGTCGAACCCGCCAAGAAATAATGTGGTATGCCAGACTTTAGTCTGGCTATCGCCGCTTCCCCGATAACCACTCCAAGAACGTCAGCTTGCCGCGGTTTTCGTATTTCGCGGCAAGGCGCAGCTCGCGCACGCTCTCGGCGAACTTGCCCTCGCGGCGCAAGAGCACGGCGTAGTTATGATGGGCAGGCGCGTACGTCTCGTCGATGAGGAGCGCAGCCTCGAAGCGCGCGCGCGCCACGTCGGTTTGGTCAGCCTCAAGCGCGAGGTTTCCCAGATTGGTGAGCGCGGCGACGCAGCGAGGGTCGATTTGGAGGGCCGCGTTGAAATCGCGCGCGGCCGCACCCCGGTCGCCAAGACGCAGCCTGCAGACGCCGCGCTTCGAAACCGCGTCGGCCGCCCTATCGTCTTCGTCCGCCGCCTGCGTGAACAGCACGATCGCCTCCTCGAATCGCGCTCTGCCGAACGCGCGCAGCGCGTGTTCGAACGTCGAACCCTTGCTCATGCGCGGCACCGGTTCGCGCAGGTCGGGCCGCGTGGATTCCACAATTGCAACCGTCCGATGCAAATCGACATCCTCACGCTTTTTCGTCCGTTTTTCGAACCGATCATCTCCGGCAGCATTCTAGGACGCGCGCAATCGAAAGGCCTCGTCAGCATCGCGCTTCATGACCTATGGGAGTTCGTCCCCAAGGGCGAGCGCGCTGACGACGCGCCGTACGGCGGCGGACCGGGCATGGTGATGCGCCTGGGGCCGCTGATGGCGGCGATGGAACACCTGCTCGGCGCGCAGCTCGCTATGCCCGCGAATTGCCGGATCATCGTGCCCTCACCAGCGGGAAGACGTTTCGATCACGCGCTCGCAGCCGCTCTCTCCACGCAGTCGCGCCTCATCTTCGTCTGCGGGCACTACGAAGGCATCGACGACCGCTTCTTCGACCTCATCGCGGCGACGGAGATGTCGCTTGGCGACTTCGTGCTCACCGGCGGCGAGATCCCGGCGCTCGCGTTCGTCGACGCTGTCGTGCGCCTGCTTCCCGGCGCGATCGCGTCCGAGAGCGCGTCGGACGAGTCGTTCGCCGCAGGCGGGCTCGATTGGCCGCACTACACGCGCCCTGCGACTTTTCGCAACGTCGCCGTGCCGGAGATACTGCTGACGGGCGACCACGCTCGGATCGCGCAATGGCGTCGCGAGCAGGCCAAAAGCCGCACCGCCAAGCGGCGCCCAGACCTGGCCCCCGGCGACAGGAGCGAACGGACGCAGGGTTGAGTCCGCCTCTGCAATTGCCTTGCCGGCTTGCCTTGTGCTATACTTCTAGACGTTCCAATTTCGGCATTTGGGCGCCATGGCGCCGGGCCTTGAAAACGCGAGGCCGGCGCTTTTTTAGCGACCCGTAGGAAAGCTACGTCATCATGGATCTTGCCAAACTTATCGGCCCCGGCCACGCCAAGAAGCGCTCCGTCGAGTTCTCGTCCGGCGACACGGTCAAAGTCCATTCGCGCGTGACGGAAGGCAACAAGGAGCGCATCCAGGTCTTCGAAGGCGTCGTCGTCGAGCGCCGTCACGGCGGTCCAGCGTCCACCTTCACCGTGCGGCGCATCGCCCACGGCGTCGGTGTCGAGCGCTCGTTCCTCGTCCACTCGCCGCGCGTCGAGAAGATCGAAGTCGTGCGACAGGGGCAAGTCCGTCGCGCCAAGCTCTTCTACTTGCAAGAGCGCATCGGCAACAAAGCGACCCGCATCAAGGAAAAGAAGTAGCGCCTTTCGATGAGTCCCGGCGCCCTCTTCATCATCATCGGCGTCTTAGTCGTGGCGCGCGTCATCATCGGCGTGCGCCCGTTGACGGTTCCCGACCTGAAGCACCGCAACGTCATCAGGGAATATCTCGACGCATTCATCGTGGCGGGCATCGTGGCGCTCGTGCTCATGCAGTTCGTCATCCGCACGTTTTGGATCCCATCGGGCTCGATGGAACCGACGCTCGATATCAACGACGTGCTCCTGGCCAATGAGATCCAGTATCGTTTTGGCGACCCGCAGGACGGGCAGATCGCGGTCTTCGCGCCCCCGCCCGCGCTTGGCACCACCGACTTCATCAAGCGCGTGATGGCGCAGCCGGGCGACCGTTTTCGCATCAGCAAAGGCGTGGTCTATCGCAACGACGCGAAACTCGACGAGCCGTACATCCCGCCGGGCCAGCGCCCTGATTACGAGCTTGAGATCAAAAACTACGCCATCTATGTAGAGGGCGTGCCGCTGGATGGTTCTCGCGCCCAGGTCCCACCAAGGTCGGACTGGCAGGCCCCGGATCGCGTGCCCAAGGGCTACTACTTGATGCTGGGCGACAACCGCAACGATTCGGACGACGGTCACCTTTGGGGCTTCCTGCGGCGCGAACAATTCGTGGGGCACGCCTTCTTCGTGTTCTGGCCGCCCAAGCACGTCAAGGTTTTGCGCTAAAGCGCAGCGGGCATACTTAAGATTGGGTGCCGGACTCTCGTCCGGCTTCGCTTGGGAGGTCTATTCATGCGTTCTCTTATCATCATCGCCGCAATCGCCGCCGTGCTGTCGTGCGGCTTGTTCGCGCCCGCGCCGGCGCAAGCCAAGTCGGCAAATTGGGTCGGCCGGGTAAGCCACGTGTCCATCAACAACATCAAAGTCGTGGACGCAACGGGCAAGGAGCTCAGTTTCCTCATCCTGCCGAAGTTCAACAAGCTATTCTCGGACGACGGCAAGACGACGTATCAGATGACGTCGCTGCACAACGGCATGCGCGTCAAAGTCGTCTACGATCAGAAGGTGCTTGGCGCGCGCCATGCGGACAAGATCTACATCCTTGACCCACACGGTTATCCGCTGAAAAGATTGTAAGCGCCCCGGGGCTAAAGCCCCGGCACTACAAAGCTGGTTTGCGGAGTTTCCATATGTTCTCCGCGGGCCAGCGGCGAGCCCAGTCGACGTCCACGTAGTCGCGGTACGTCGACTGCGCGTTTTCCGGCGGTCGGAGTTCGATCAGAGCCTCGACCTCCAAGCCGGCTGCTCGGAATAGCCGGATCCATTCGCCATACGGGCGTTGGAAGACGATCGTCTCATCGTCCTCGCCGCCGCGCATGCCGAAATAGGTACGCATCAGGCGTTCGCGCACGACGTCGTCCTCGTCATCCCAACACAGCTCCATGAGCGGGCTCGTCATGTTGAATGCGAAGAGCCCGCCGGGCCGCAACAAGCGCGCGGCCTCCGGCACGGTCCGCTCCGGATCGGCGAACGACATCGCGCCGTGATCGCAGAACACGATGTCGAAACTCGCGTCCGGCAGCGGCACAGCCTCGGCACTTGCGAGCAGCAGCGGAAACTCAACACCGCGCTCGCGCATGAGCCGGCGCGCGTGATCCAACTGCGTCTGCGAAAAGTCAAGACCCGTGGGCCGAGCGCCGGCGACCGCGAGAAAGATAGACCACTGCGCCGCGCCGCACCCAAATTCGAGCACGTCTTTATCGCGCACGTCGCCCAGCACGTGCAGGTCGGATTCCGGGATGGCCCACACGCCCCAGCATTGCGCCTTGTCGTTGAGCTGCGACGCGTGTTTGGCCTGGTAATCGGCGCTGGTGCGCTCCCAAAACTCGAGGTTCTTGATCTCATGCCTGCGCATGCTTTGCAGCCTAACGTTTGTCGTTGCGCAGTGCCGGCACTGCAAAGGCCACCGAAGCCAGCAGGAGGTAGCCGACCGCGGACACCACGATCGGCACGCGCACGCCGAAGTGGTCCGCTAAGTAGCCGCCGCCGATCGTGCCGGGCACCACACCGATGAGGGCGATGAGGCGGGCGACTCCGAAGACGCGGCCGACCTTGTCTTCGGGGATGACGCGCATGCGCCAGCCTAGGATCTGCGTCACTTCAAAAGATGCGGCGATGCTCGCGAGCGACCAGAATCCGATGACCACCCAAAGATCGTGCGCCCAGATCACGGGCATGAAGATCAAGCCGTCGATGGTGTACGCGATGCACAGCGACAGGCCGTAGGGCCAGCTGCGGCCGACCGACCCGGCAAGCACCGAGCCGAACAACGAACCGACCGCGATGATGCCGAAACTCAACCCCACCTGCGCGTCGCTCGCACGGAATTCGCGCTTGAGAAAGGCGATGAACACGGCCGTGGCCATCATGCCGAACATGTTCAGCCCAAGGCTCATGAGCGAGACCGTCCGCATGGCGACGTCCGCGGTCAGGAAGCGAAAACTCTCGCGGATGTCCGCGACCAGTTCCTTCAGCGTCGGCAGCCCGCCCGGAAATTCCGGCCCCATGGTGGGCACGAGCGCGATCGATATCTGCGACGTGAGATACGTGAACGCGTTGACCACCAACGCGGGCAGCGGCCCACCCAGCGAGAACAGCAGGCCACCAAGGGGCGGCGTGACGAGGTTCGACGTCTGTTCCGCCGCGATGAGCGCGGCGATCGCTTGGCTCGCGCGCTGTTTGCCGAGGAGATATGGGATGCTCGAGGCTTGCCCGCCCATGAACACAGCCGCGGTAGCTGAGACGAGCACGATGCCCGCGTAGAGCATGGTCAGCGAGAGAAATCCTCGCCAGTATGCGAGCGCGAAAAGTCCTATGATCGCGAAGCGCACGAAGTCGCATCCGATCATCAGCCGGCGTCTGTCCAGCCGGTCCGCGAGAGAGCCGCCGACGAGCCCGAACAGCGCGAACGGCAGGAATTCAAGCGCGTAAGTGATGCCGAGCGACAGCGCGGATCCGGTGAGTTTGAAGACGAGGAGCGGAATGGCGAGCGTGCGCAAGCCGTCGCCGACGAAGCTCAACGCTTGGCCGGCGAAATAGAAACGGAAACCTCGCTCTGCGAAGATGCTTTTCATAGATGGGATGCGCCTTATACTGTGGGGAGGGCGCACTCGCCTGTTTCCTGAACCAGTGAGTCCGTGGCGTTGGAAAGCGCGCTCGAAGGTCCCCGCGCCGGCAGACTCGACCGCTTCAAGCGGATCGCGAAAGCCGCGGGGAAACTAGCTCTCGAACTCGCCGCGTTGTGCCTGTTGGCGCTCCTGTTCTTCTTCCGCGCGCCGCAGGTGACGGGTCACTCAATGGAGCCCCAACTGCTCGCCGGCGACCACGTGCTCATCGACACGCTGGCGTTCGATTTCAGCGTCCCCGCGATCCACGTCCGCTTGCACCAGCTGGCCCGCGGCGAGGTCGTCGCGTTCGTCCACGGTGCAGGCGACGGCAAAGAGTCGTACGTCAAGCGCGTCATCGGAGTGCCCGGCGATGCGGTCGCCATCGTCGGCGGCCAGGTGCTCGTGAACTCAGAGCCGCTCGCCGAAGCATACGTGAGCTTGCGCGACCGGGCCAACTTCACGGAGATCGTGGTACCCACGGATTCCTACTTCGTGTTGGGCGACAACCGCGGTGAGTCGGACGATTCCCGCGCCTTTGGTCCAGTCCCGCGCAGCGCGATCACCGGTCGCGCCGACTTTGTCGTGTGGCCGCTGAATCGTGTCGGCCGGATCCGCTAAGCCCAAAGCGCACGCGTCATGGTTCCCCGGCCACATGGCCGCGGGGATGCGCGCCATCGACGAGATCGCGGCGGTCATCGACGTCGTGGTCGAGGTACGAGATGCGCGGCTGCCTGCCGCGACCGCCGTCGCCCATCTGCATCCAAAGCTCGGCCGTAAGCCGTCGCTCATCTTGCTCAATCGCGAAGACCTCGCAGATCCGCGCGTCACCGGCCTGTGGCTTTCAACGCTGCGCCAGTCCGGCCGATCCGTCTTCGCCGGCGTCGGCACTCGAGCGTCATCACTGCACGGTCTGCGTGACGCGATCATCAGCCGGCCGCGCCGCGCCGGGCGGCTGCGGGTCGCCGTGATCGGCGCTCCGAACACCGGCAAGTCGTCCGTCATCAACGCGCTTGGCCGCCGCAAGCGCGCGGTCGTGCAGGATCGCGCGGGCGTCACACGTCATGTCCGCTGGCTGCCCGTCAGCGACGGCGTCGAAGTGCTTGACACTCCGGGCGTGCTGCCGCCGCGCATAGCGAGTCCGGACGCCGCGTGGCAACTCGCCGCGTGCGGGTGTTTGCCGGAAACGGCCTACGATCCCGAAGACGTCGTCGAACGCCTGGCCGCTTGGGTGCGCACGCAAGGGTTGGTCCAGGCAGATCGCTTCGAACTCGATGCGTTTGCCCGCGCGCACGGGATGCTGCGTAAAGGCGGCGAACTCGACCGCCCAGCAGCGGCGCGCAAGCTGCTCGCAACGTTTCGCGCGGGAGCTCTGTTGCACGTGACCTTTGAACGCCCGGTCGTGGAAAAAGCGTGAAGCCCAGGGAGCGCCGGCGCCTCAAACGGCTGCACGCTTTCGAGCGCGCGGCGTGGGAGAGCGGCGCCCACTACGTGTGCGGCGTTGATGAAGTCGGCCGCGGTCCGCTCGCAGGACCCGTCGTCGCCTGCGCGGTCGTCATCGATAAGCCGCTCGAGCTCGAGCATCTCAACGACAGCAAGGTCGTGACGATGCTGCGCCGTCAGGAGCTGGAAGCGGTCATCCGCTCGCAGGCGGTATGCGTCTCGCTCGGCTGGGCCGACGTGGAAGAGATCGATCGCATCAACATCTTGCAAGCATCGAGACTCGCCATGGCACGAGCTCTCGCGGGCTTGAGCGTGCCGCCCTGCCGCGTGTTCGTCGACGCGGTCTCGATCCCAGGTTGTCCTTACCCGCAAGAGTCCATCATCGACGGCGACGCCAAATCAGCGGCGATCGCGGCAGCGAGCATCGTCGCCAAAGTGGCGCGCGACGCGCACATGGCGCTGCTTGATGCGCTATTCCCGGAATACGGCTTTGCGCAGCACAAGGGCTACGCCACGCTCGAGCACCTGCACGTGTTGGCTCGACTCGGTCCCTGCGCGCACCACCGGCGCAGCTTTGCGCCCGTCATCGCGCCCCCGTTCGATTTCGTCTTCGACCGCGGCGCCCCGTGAAGCGACGGCCCCGAGCGGGCTTGGCGGCCGCCGGCGGCGCCGCCGAGCGAATCGCCGCCGCTTTTCTGCGTGAGCGCGGGTATCACGTGCTCGAGCATAATTTTCGCTGCCGCGGCGGCGAGATCGACCTGGTCGCGCTCGACGGCAGCACGTTGGTATTCCTCGAGGTGAAGATGCGGCGCACTCTGGCCCGCGGCGCGCCGATCGAGGCCGTGACCGCGCTCAAACAAGCGCGCATCCGACGGGCCGCGCAGTCGTATCTCGCATACTGCGGCCAGGTGTTCCATCGCATCCGCTTCGACGTGATCAGCATCATGAAGACCGCGCGCACGACGGATATCACGCATTTGAAAGCGGCATTCGAGGCGCCGCCGGCATGAGTGTTCCCGCCAACACGGTCCTCGCCAACCGTTACCGCATCATCGAGCGGGTCGGCGGCGGCGGCATGGGTGAAGTGTTCCGCGGCATGGATCACGTGCTGGAACGAGAGGTGGCGATCAAGCTGCTCACCGAGCAATCGGATGAGGTCAACCGGCGTTTCTTGGTCGAGGCGCAATCCATGGCGCGGCTCAACCATCCGAACATCGTGAGCGTGTACGACGTCGGCGTCGATCGAGAATTCTCGTACATCATCTTGGAGTACGTGCGTGGCCGCACCGTGCGCCAACTCGACCGGACCGCGCTCGGCATCCACGGAACGATCGACCTCGCGATTCAAATACTCACGGCGCTGCAATACGCGCACGAACGAGACGTGGTGCATCGCGATCTCAAGCCCGGCAACGTCATCCTCGCAGACGACGGCACGCTGAAGGTGATGGATTTCGGGCTGGCCCGGCGCCTTTCGGACGTGACCAACCTCGAGCAGAGCGGCGAGATCATCGGGACGATCGCGTACCTCCCGCCTGAGCGCTTCCTTGGGAAGCCCGGCGACCGCTCGAGCGATCTCTACTCGGTCGGCGTGCTGATGTACGAGCTGCTGTGCGGCGTCTTGCCGTTCGCCAGCCCTACTGCGGATCTGGCCGAGGTCATGCGACTGCGGGTCAGCCAGCCTCCGCGACGTCCACGGGAGATCAATCCGCGCGTGCCCGAAGCTCTGGACCAAGTCGTGATGCGGCTCCTTCAAACCGATCCGGCAAAGCGTCCGCACGACGCCGCCACCATCATCGCCCAATTGCGCTCGATCCGGCACGCGACACGCAGCGCACCCGACGAGCGCCCGGCGGGGCGAGAACGCGGCGAGCCGGCAGAGCGCCTGCGCGTGGCGCGAGCCCTCGACTTGATGGTCGAGGGCAGGCGGCAGGGCCTGGGCGGAGGCGGGCGCGGGGCAAAGGCGCGCTACCTCGCGGCGCTCAAGCTTCTGCGCAAGCCATTGTAGGCCTGAGGCTCGACGCATCCGAATGCCTCAAGCCTTGAACAATCCGAAGTACCTTCGCTTCAAGGTGGCGTCGTCGTTCATAATCGCCGCGCTTGCGACGATCGCCTTCGTGCGACTCGCGCTTGAAGCGCCGCCCTCGCCGCAGACATTTGCGGCATACGGCGTCGCCGCGGTCATCGCCGCAGCCGGCATCTGGCGCGGTTTGATCTACTTGCGCGCCGCGCGGGCCGCCCAGCGCGCTTGAACCCCGCGTTCGAGCCGGCCGGCATCGTGATCGGCCTGTTGATCATCGGCGCCGTCGCATCGAGCATGTACTGGATGCTTCATGCGCCGTCGTCGCGCACGACGATGATCGCCGCATCGGCGTCCGAGCACGCGACCGAGATCTCGGGCAAAGTGCTCGTGGTCTTTTCGGCGGACATCCAGTCCGAAGTGCTGATGGCACTGGCGGCGCGCATGGCGGCGCGGCAGCACGCGCAGGTCCTGGCGATTTACGTCATCGAGGTGCCCTACACGCTGCCGATCGAGGCCGAGTTGCCGCAAGCCGAGCGCACCGCGCTCGAGGTGCTGACCGCCGCGGAGGAGATCGGGCGCAAAGTCAACGTGGACATCCAAACGCGCACCATCCGAGACCGGCAGGCCGGCCCCGCCATCATCGGGGCCGCGCGAGAGGAAAACGCGAGCCTTATCGTTATGGGTACGTACCGCGAACACGGCTACACGGGGGCGCCGCTCGCGAAAACCATCGAATTCGTCACCACGCACACGCAGACCGACGTGCTCATCGGTGTGTCCAGTATCGATTCGGAGAGCATGCTCAGCGTAGGCCCCGCAGATTTCACCGTGCAGCTAGGCAGAAGGAAAAAATGAACAGACATGCAGCCATCGGCGCGGGCGGCGTAAGCGGACTCATCGCAGCGGCTTTGATGGCGCTCGCGGCGCCTACGAGCGGCGCGATGCCTCCGCCGCCGCTTTCGCCCGCGCAGCGCGCGCTCGCAAAGTTCGAGACGGCCTGGAACGCGCTCAAGACGTACTCGTGCACGCTCGACGCGCACGAAGTTCAAGACCGTAACGTGCAGGATCGCACCTATGAGTTCTGGTTTTCAAAGCCGTTCGACACGCGCATGAACATCGTCGGCGGCGCCGGACGCGGCGGCGCGGCGGTCTGGCACGGCGGCGATCGCGTGACCGGGCATCAAGGCGGCATCGTCTCGTTCATACACCTGACCTTGAACATCCACGACGGCAGGGCGACCTCGCTCCGCGGCATCACCATCGCCGAGGCCAACTTCGGGGCGTACCTTGACAAGATCCACAACGCGAAATTCAAGTCGATCGACGCGGTCCCAGATGGTGACAAGTGGACGATCACGCTCGTGCCCGCAGATCCGGCTACGTTTCAGAACATCACGAAAGAGACGATCGTGCTCGGCGCGAGCGGCTTGCCGACGGACATCACGATGTACGTAGGCGAAGGCACGTTGGCGGTCCACAACGTGTACAAGAACACGAAGATCAACGTCGCGATCCCGCCAAGCACGTTCAACTTGTAGTGCCGGGGCTTTAGCCCCGGAAGACCTACGCTTCGCCCGTGAGTTCCCGGTCCTCGAGCTCGGCCTTAGCGTCCTCGCACGCCTGACGCAACGCTAGCAATCCGCCGTGACGCTGCGCGTCCTTGGGATCGGGCGTCGCGTCGGCTCCGATGTCGCCGGTTTCGAACACCCCGTACTTCTTCTCCAGCGCAGCGATGTATGTGTTGACGTCGAGTCGTGTTTCGTCGAACTCTTTGACGAAGCGCTGCAATTCAGGAGTCAGCGAGTGCTCGACAGCCGACAGCCGCTCGGCGTCATCCGCCATCGTGAATTTTTTCCAAAGTGCGACCATCGGACCGAGTCGTTCCCAGATGTCCTCGGGCATGCTCCTTACCTTGGGGCGAAAAAACGCCTGCGGACTGCGTCGAGCAGCAAGGCGCTCAAGATTACCGCGCCGAGGACGACTTCCTGCGCGTACGATTGGACATTCAGAAGATTCATCAGATTGTACAGCACTCCGATGAGCAGCGCGCCTACGAACGTTCCACCCATCGACCCGCGGCCGCCGAAAAGGGACGTTCCGCCCACAACGACGGCTGCGATGCACTGGAGCTCGTATCCCTCGCCAGATTGGGGGATGCCGGAGTTCAAGCGTGCCGCCAGCAGGAGGCTGGCCAGTCCGGCGAGAGCGCCGGAGATTATGAAGACGCCGACCTTCACGCCGCCCACGTTGATGCCGGACAGGCGCGCCGCCTCTTCGTTGCCGCCGATCGCGAATACGTAACGCCCGAAGCGTGTCTGCGTAAGTACGAAGTGGCCAGCGAGGATGATGGCGAGCATGATGATGACCGGCACAGGGATGCCGGGAATGCCGAAGATGTGGCCGACGCTGATCAGCCCGGCTCCGGCGAAGTTGAACATGTCGTTGTTGATCTCGATCGGCCGTCCGCCGGTATAGAGAAACGCTAGGCCGCGCGCCATGAGCATCATCGATAGCGTCGTGATGAAAGGGGCTAAGCCCAGTTTCACAACCGGCACGCCGTTGATTGCGCCGGCGATACCGCCCACACCCAGTCCGACGGCGATAGCCAGGAACAGCCCGAAGATTGGCGACGGCTGACCCGACAGCGTCCCGGCCATGAGCACGCCGGTCAGCGCGATGAGCGACCCGACTGAGAGGTCGATGCCGGCGGTTATGATCACAAAGGTTTGCCCGGCGGCGAGAATCGCGTTGACCGAGATCTGGCGCAGCACGTTGACGACGTTGCCCGGCGCGAGGAAATCGCCGTGGGTAAGGCCGTTGAGGACCCCTAACAGCACGACTAAGCCTGCGACAAGACCTGCGGTGCGCAGGGCCGAGCGGCGACGTTTCTTGGCCGTCTCAGCGGCGGCTGCTTGGGTTTCTGCCGTAGCCTTGGCTTGCAGATTCGCCACGCTAAGCGGCCGCCGCCCCGGTCATGAAACGCGCGACGGCGTCTTGCGTCGCTTCCCCGCGCTTGAACTCCGCCACCACGCCTCCTCCGCGCATCACGACCACGCGCATCGACATGCCCAAGACCTCGGGCAGCTCGGATGACACCATGATGATCCCGGTGCCGGCTTTGGCCAAACCGACCATGAGGTCGTAGATCTCTGCTTTTGCGCCGACGTCGATGCCGCGCGTCGGCTCGTCGAAGCAGATGAGCTCGGCGCGTTCGAGCAGCCATTTCGCCAGCACGACTTTTTGTTGATTACCGCCGGACAGGGCGCGCACGATCTGTTCGATGGATGGGGCACGGATGCGCAGCTCGGCTGCTAGTCTTGAGACGGCGGCGGTCTCCTCGAGGCGGCTCACGACGCCGTGGTGCGTGAACTCCGCGAGATGCGGCAGCGTGACGTTTTCTCGGATCGTCATGCCCAGCACCAGGCCCTGGGTCTTGCGATCTTCCGTGACGAGCGCGAGGCCCGCCGCGATCGCGTCGTGCGGGCTGCGTGGATGCAACGCTGCTCCTTTCCAAAGCAGCGAGCCGGAATCGAAGGAATCCGCGCCGCAAATGGCCCGCAGCAGCGATGTGCGGCCCGCGCCCACCAATCCGGCGATGCCGAGGATCTCGCCCTGATGAACATCCAGACTCACGTCATGCATGCGGCCGGCCGTCGTGAGATTGCGCACCGAGAGCAACGGCACACCGGTGCGGTCCGGTTCCAGCGGCAGCGTTGGAAAGTGCGCCTCTAAGGTCCGCCCGACCATCAGCTTGATGACGGCGTCTTGCGTGAGGTTCTTGGCGTCGTCGGTGCCCACCAGCCGCCCGTCACGGAACACCGTGATGCGGTCGGCGATCGCGAAGACCTCATCGAGCCGGTGCGAGATGTACACGATCCCGACGCCTTGTTTCGTGAGCGTGCGGATGATCTCGAAGAGGTGCTCGACCTCGCGCCCGGACAGCGCGGCCGACGGCTCGTCCATGAAGATCACGCGCGCCTTCACCGATAAGGCCTTGGCGATCTCGATCATCTGCTGCTGGGCCACCGACAACGTGCGCACGAGCGCGAGCAGCGGCACGTCCACGCCGAGCCGAGCGAACAGCCCCGCGGCCTGCTTGTAGAGCTCTTTCCAATCGATCGCCGGACCGCGCGTCGGCTCGCGTCCGAGCATCACGTTCTCGGCTGCGGATAGCTGCGGCACGAGATTGAATTCCTGATGGATGACCGCGATGCCGAGCGCTTGCGAGTGTTTGGGAGACGCGATGATGACCGGCTTGCCCTCGACCTCGATCGAACCGCCATCCGGGTGTACCGCGCCGGCGAGGATTTTCACCAGCGTCGATTTGCCGGCGCCGTTTTCGCCGACCAGCGCATGCACCTCGCCGCACCGGACGTCGAAGTCGACGCCGTCGAGCGCGCGCACGCCGGGATAGGATTTGGCGATGCCGCGCATCGTCATATAGGGCGATTCGGCGGGAGCGTCAGCGGGCGGCATACGGTTGTTAGTGGGTCGGCTGCTTTCCGGTGTACGAACCGACCTGCACCGGCACTCGCTTGGGCGGCACCTTGCCGGAGAAGTAGTCGTGGATGGCGTCGATGGTCAGCTTACCGATGAGATCGGGGTGCTGCTCCGGGTCGCCGACCATCTGGCCGGCGTCGATCGCTTTCTTGGCTTCGGGGTTGGCGTCGTATCCCACGATCTTGATCTTGCCGACCTTACCGGTGGATTTGATCGAAGCGAGAGCGCCGAGCGCGGAGTCGTCGTTGATGCCGAACACGCCCGAGAGATTTGGAAAGCGCTGCTGCAGATTGTCCATCACAGATGCCGCCTTGGCGCGTTCTCCGCCGGCGGGCTGATCCGCCACGATCGTGACGTTTGGATATTTGGCCTTGAGCTCGTCCTTGAAGCCCTTCACGCGATCTTGGACGGAGGTCACTTCCGGCTCGTCGATGATGGCGATCGTGCCTTGGCCGTTGAGCGCTTTGCCGAGCAGATCGGCTGCGACCTTGCCGCCCTGAACGTTGTCGGAGGCGATGTGGCTGATCACGTCGCCCTTGCTGGCCGTGCTCGCGATGTCCGCGGTGAACACGGGGACTTTTGCGGTATTGGCCTCGACGATCGCCGGGCCCACGGCTTTCGAATCGGCCGGCGACAGCACGATCGCGTCCACGTGCTTGCTGATGAAGTCCTCGACCTGTGACGTCTGTTTCGCTTGATCGTGGTTCGCATCGGTGAAGGAGATCGCATAACCGTACTTGCCGGCTTCATCCTTCATGCCTTGTTCCATCGCCTGATAGAACTGCGCTTCGAGATCGAGCAGCGACACGCCAATCGTCTTGCCGCCGGCGGGTCCCGCCGTGCTGCTCGCGTTGTTGGAACTTTGCGTGCACGCCGAAAGCGTCAGAGAAGCCGCGATCGCGGCGCCGACAATCATCGAGAACGGCCGATTTTTCAAAGTTTCCTCCTGGGAAGCGTCGTTTCACTTGCTGGTACGAACGCCTGCATCGCATGCATGTTCGAGTGGAAGGTCCTCGCTCCTATCCACACGGTTTCGCCGCATTTGTGTGGATATGTGGATAGAATTTTCCCCATCCTTAAGCCTGGCTCAAGGGGCCCGCGAGCGGTTTCAAGAGGCCGTTTCTTACGAGATTGCCGAGCGCTTTTCCCCGCCCGATGGACGAATTTCGATACCGGCTAGTAGTATGTGACGTCGAGTGTTTCTGAAGAGAACTGTGTCAGGCACGTGCTCGATAGGATCACCATCTGATAGATCACCTCCGGCTGATCGCCGTCCAAGACGATGCCTTTGTTCGCCGCAGGTGAATTCGCCCACGACTGCACGATCGGCGTGACGTCGAGCTGTATGTCTGGGCCTTGGATGCGCGAACCTCCATACGAGGCCGTGCGCGCGACTCTCCCGCCCGGATACCAGACCTGATTCGCGGGCCCGTACGATGACAGACATGTGGTTCCTCCGCCGATTCCTTGCGTCGCGCCCGCCACCAAGTGCAGTTGTGCTTTGGCTATGGTCCGCCCGGTGAGGGCGCCGGTGTTGAAGTGCACGTAGCCTCGGAACAGGCTGTTCATGTAGCCCGATATATCCGTGTGCGCATTATCGCGAAACATGTCGGCGATGTGCGTGAAGCCGACGCTGAGGCTCAGCAGGTCTCGCACGTTTCCGTTTTGGTTTGATTGCTTCCACACTTCTATATAGGTGATGTAGAAGTAGTCGACCACCATCGTGCCGATGGTATCCGGATTGAACGACATCGTCTTACCGATGCCGCCTTCGCCGATGCACAGGCGTACGCTGCGGTTTGATTCGTCATTCCCATGGAAGGCTGTGACCGCGAAGCAAGCACCTGCTCTGGGTTGATCAAGCACGATCAGGTGAACGCTCGGATCATGCTGCGTGGCGACCGGCTTGATGGCGCCGAGCATATGAATGGCGGTGGCGCCGGAGACGCCTGTGTCCGCCGTGTAGACGTTGTACCCGTCGATGTGCGCCGGGAACGGATAGTCCCACACCAGCACGAGCTTGCCGGCCGGCAAGGCGATGTAGCACGCGAACGAGCCCGCGCTACCGCCATGCGACGCGCACGCCGGCGGCGGCACCTTCGGATCCGGACCAGGTAGCACTTGGGCTAAGTTGATCGGCGGCTGCAACGGCGCCGGGAGCGCGCTGATGTTGGCGATAGTAGCGCTGCCGGGTTTTGGCGTGGGTGTGGCGTTGGGTTTGAAAATCGTGGACGGGCTGACAATCGAGAGCTTTGGTGTGGGTGTAGGCGTCGGCGTGGGATTGACGCAGGTGACCGAGACCTTGACGCTCGCGCTCACCGGACCTTGCAGAACTCGCAAAGCCTCGGTCTCGATGCCGGCCTGCGCGGCTGTGACGGTGATCGAGTCGGTGACCGTCAGCAGTGCCGGCGACAGTGGGATCGTGCCGACCGTCCAGGGCGTCATTGAGGGCGAGCCGCCCACGACGCGAGCGAATTGATAGGTCGGTTTCAAACCGGCTTTGCCTGAGATCCCGCCGGTGAATTTGATCGTGACTGGGCAAGGCCCGGTGTAGGCCGCCACACTCGGCGTCAGGGTGACGCTGAAAACCTTCGGCGCGGCGAGCGCTGGCAAACTCAATAGCGAGGAGCCGACGAGAAAAACCGCGAGGCCGGCAATGGCCTGTCTTAGAGTCATCGTTAGAACCTCAAAAGCCGTCTTACACCCCGGTCTTATTGTAACTCACCCACGTCCGACGCCCGTCTCGCCCTTGCGACGCGCGAACACAATTCTGGGACGGTTGCGGGACATTTACGGCTTAGCTCCACTGCGTGACATAGGGGATATGTTGGCCATTGGATACTCGGCGGCGCTGCGCGGCATCGACGCCTATGTGGTGCGCGTGGAAGTCGTCGGCGTGCCCACGACCGACATCAGCATCCACATCGTCGGGCTTGCAGACCGCTCCATTCAAGAGTCGAAGGAGCGCGTCAACGCCGCTGTGCGCTCGTGCGGCTATCTCTTCCCGACCTACAAGGTCGTCGTCAACCTGGCGCCGGCCGATATCCGCAAAGAGGGCGCCGCGTTCGACGTGCCTTTAGCCTTGGCGATCTTGGCGATGGATGGCCAGATCGACGCGAAGAATCTGCGAGGCGTCATCGCTATCGGTGAGCTTGCGCTCGACGGAGCGGTGAAAGCGGTTGGGGGCGTGCTTCCCATCGCGATCGGCGCCAAGCGCGCCGGCTTTACGAAATTGATCCTGCCCGCTGATAATGTAGCGGAAGCGGCGCTCGTGGATGGACTCACGCTGTTTCCAGTGCGCACGCTTCCGCAGGCCGTTGACGTGGTGCTCGGCCGGAGCACGTTAGGAATCGCGTCGACTGGGAGCCGAGAAGAGCTCGCCGTCGAGCCTACTCATTACTCTGAAGACCTCGAGGACGTGCGCGGTCAAGAGCGAGCCAAACGTGCGATGGAAGTGGCGGCGGCGGGCGGCCACAACTTGTTGTTCGTGGGCGCACCGGGAAGCGGCAAGACGATGCTGGCGCGGCGCATCCCGTCGATCATGCCTTCGCTCACCGCTGCCGAGGCGCTCGAAGTAACCAAGCTCTACAGCGTGAGCGGTTTGCTGCGCAACAAATCGCGCTTGGTGACCTCGCGCCCATTTCGGGCGCCACATCATACGGTGAGCGCCACCGCGCTGGTCGGCGGCGGTTCGTTGCCGCGGCCCGGTGAAGTCTCCCTGGCCCACTGCGGGGTGCTGTTCTTAGACGAGTTGCCGGAGTTCCCGCGTTCCGCGCTCGAGGTATTGCGCCAACCGCTTGAAGATGCGACGGTCACCGTGTGCCGCACCGCCGGCACGGTGACGTATCCCGCGAAATTCATGCTCGTCGCCAGCCTCAACCCGTGCCCCTGCGGCTACAGCGGCGACAAGTTGCGCGGCTGTTCGTGTTCGCCGCACGCGATCGCGCGTTATCTCTCGAAGCTTTCGGGACCGTTACTCGATCGCGTCGATATCCACGTTGAGGTGCCGCGTCTGCCGTATGAAGACATGGCGCGCCGTACGCCTGCGGAGCCCTCGGGTGCGGTACGGGCGCGTGTCGAAGCGGCGCGCCGGCGCCAGCGCGAGCGGCTCGGCAGCGCGGGCTGCAACGCGGCGATGCCAGCCAAGTCGCTACGCCAGTATTGCGCGCTCGAGGATCGATGCCGCGGACTGCTCGCGGCAGCCGTCACCAAATTGCACTTGTCGGCGCGCGCGCACGATCGCATCTTACGCGTCGCCCGGACGATCGCGGACCTCGCCGGCGCGGACGCGATCGCCCCGGCGCACTTGGCCGAGGCGATCGGCTATCGAAGTTTGGATCGCTCGCTGTGGGCGAGCTGACGGCTAGTGGATCGCGAAGTCGACGGGCGATCCGCCACCCGGCAGCGCATATGTCGTCCAGTTCGTGCCGCTCATGTCGTCGATGCGCACGATGCGGTTGTTGCCCTCATCCGTCACGTAGATGCGTCCGGAGGCGTCGAGGTTGACCTTCCCCGGGAAGCTGAAGTTCCCGACGCCCGCACCCTGGGTGCCGTACGCCGTCCAATTCGCACCGCTCATGTTATCGATGCGCACGATGCGATGGTTGTTGTCGTCGGCGACGTAGATTCTCCCGGACCCATCCACGGCCAAGCCGGTCGGAAAATTGAAATTAGCAACGCCGCTGCCCGACGTGCCATAGGTCGTCCAATTCGTGCCGGTCATGTCGTCGATGCGCACAATGCGCCCGTTGCCTTCATCGGTGATGTAAATGCGGGTGCTCGCATCCAGCGCAAGGCCGCGCGGGAATCCGAACTGATTGGTACCCGCACCGGCCGTGCCGAAGGCCGTCCAACCCGTTCCCGTCATGTCGTTGAAGCGCACGACGCGATCATTGCTGCCATCGGCGACGTAGATGCGGTTGCTCGCGTCAAGAACGATGCCTTCGCCGAGGCTGAACTGGTTCGTGCCGGCGCCAAGCGAACCGAACGTGGTCCACCCGCTGCCGGACATATCGTTCATCCGCACGATGCGATTATTGTCCGTATCGTCGACATAGATCTTGTTGTCGGGTCCCACCACAATGCCGCTCACGTCGTTAAAATTCCCAACGCCGGAACCGAATGAACCGTAAACGACAAAGCCTGCGCCGGTCAAGTCGCTGATGCGAATGACGCGCGAGTTCGTACCATCCATGATGTAGAAGCCGGCGTTGGGCGGCGGTCCGAAGAACGGCGCCGTGCCGGCGCCATTACAGGCGACCAAAAGCAATGCAATCGCCGCGAATAGAACCGTGCCACGTCTCATCATGTTATGTCCCTTCAGCGTCACGTTTTGCGGACGATCATCGAAACCACCGTGCCGAGGATGAGCGCCGCGATGAGCTCATAGCCGAGCTGCTTGAGCAGCAAGATCGAGGGCATCGGCTGCACCGCGTACACTATCACGAACGGCGGCAATTTGGCGAGGAGCCACGCGAGAAATCCAAAGGTCAGGCCTTGCATGACCGGCGGCTTATCTTCGACGCCCTTCGAGTAGATCCACACGAACGCGATCGCGTAGGCCGCATACGCGAGAAATATCAACGGGAACAACGTGCTGGCCGCCGGCCGATAAAGCGTCGCAACGGTATTATAGTCCGATGCCAGTAAGAAGGCGTGGATCAGCGTTCCCAACCCCGCCATGAGTATGAAAGCAACGATCATAGCGATCAACAAGCGCGCAGTGCTCATGGTCCCCTCCAAACGGCTAAGCGAGCGCAGCTCCGTGCGAGAAGCGCCCGTGGCCGCATTCGGATGACGGGGGTCGTACCCTCCTAGCGCGCTCTAGTCCGCCGGCGCGGGGTGGGCGGCGTTGAAGCGCGCGACACCGTCAGCAGCGTGCCACATCTCCTGAAAGCATGCCGAAAGGGACTCGTAGCGGTACAAACCGGATAGAACCGCCAAATCGTCGATGTCGTTGCGCAGCACAAACGTCGGTCGGATCGTGCCGCCGAGCGCCTTAAATTCGGCGGTCGCGTCATCGATGCGCGCCATCGTCGCGGGATCGTCCATCGCGCGCTCCAGCGCCGCTGGATCCAGCCCACCGGCGCGTGCGGCGATTTCGGTCGCGACATCGCGTCGCGCCAGTTTCTTGCCGTCGTTCATCGCCGCTCGTGCGAGCGCGAGACGTACGCGATCGTCGCTGACCCCGAGCGTGCGCGCCGCTTCAGCCGCAAGATTGGCCGGCACGGTCGTGTCGGCGACGCTTTCGCGCCACGCGGCGTTGAGCTTCGTGCCGGAGATCGACGCGGTGCGCGAGTAATACCAGTCGCAGGTCTCGCGCGAATAGCCCATCGCTTGCTTCTCGAAAAGGATTGCGATGCGCCAATCGTAGGCGAGCCGCTCGCCGCACTCTTGGCGCAGGCGTGCAAGCGCGGGTTCGGCGACCAAACACCATGAAGACAGAACGTCGAGATAATAGGTGAGCCGCACGGTCGTCATGCTCGGCCTCTTGCCTTAGCGCATGCCTTCGAACCTGCCAAGACACACCGGGGCTAAAGCCCCGGCACTACAAGCGCCTGGCAGGCAACCCAGGAGCGTTCTTGCGAGCGTCCGAATCCCGCCAGCCTTGATCCAGTTCGAGAGCGCCAATAAATGGTTCGGGCAGAATCACGTTTTGCGCGACGTGACGCTGCGCGTCGACGCAGGTCAGCGCGTCGTCGTATGCGGGCCGTCGGGCTCGGGCAAGTCCACGCTGATCCGCTGCGTCAACGGGCTCGAAAAATTGGATTCGGGGAGGTTGATGGTCGATGGCGTGGGCTTGAACAATGGCAAGGTCGACCTGCCTGCGCTGCGCCAGCACATCGGCATGGTCTTCCAATCGTTCAATCTCTACCCGCACAAAACCGTGCTCGAAAACGTCAGCATGGCGCCGATCCTCGTGCAGCGCGTTCCGGCGGGCGAAGCTCGAGATCATGCCCGCACCTATCTCGAGCGCGTCGGTCTCTCCGACAAGGCCGGCGCATACCCCGCGGAGCTGTCCGGCGGGCAGCAGCAACGCGTGGCCATCGCACGCGCGCTCGCCATGCGGCCGAAGATCATGCTCTTCGACGAACCCACGTCGGCGCTAGATCCGGAGATGATCCAGGAGGTGCTCGACGTGATGACGAGCGTCGCGCAGGAGAACATCACGATGATGGTCGTCACCCATGAGATGGGATTCGCTTCGGCGGTCGCGGACCGCATCGTGTTCATCGACGCCGGCGAGATCCTCGAGGATCAACCGCCGGCGGAGTTCTTCGCGCATCCTCGCTCCGAACGGGCACGCGCGTTCCTCGGCAAAATTCTCAAACACTAGGTGCTTGCACCACTTTAGGAGGAGGCTCTATGCTCAAGCGATTCGGCTTCTTCGGCATGGCGGCGTTCGCCGCGCTCGCCGTGTTCATCGGCGGGGTCGCGCGCGCCGGTGCGAACGTCATCCCCGACATCAAGTCGCGCGGCACGCTCAACGTCGGCGTCAAGGCTGACGTCCTCGCGTTCGGCTACAAGAACCCGCAGACCAACCAGTTCGAAGGCTACGAGATCGACATCGCGCACGAGATCGCTAAACGTTTGCTCGGCGACCCGAACAAGATCAACTTCACCATCGTGACCGCCAAAACGCGCCAAGCCATGCTCGATAGCGGCGAGCTCGACGTGATCACGGCGACCTTCACGATCACGGACGCGCGCAAGAAAGTGGTCGACTTCAGCCCACCCTACTACACGAGCGGCATCGCGCTGCTGGTGCTCAGGGATTCCGGCATCAAAGGGCTCAAGGACCTGAACGGCAAGACGATCGGCTTCATCAAAGGAGCCGACACGGCGCAGCGTTTGGCCGACAGAGCTAAGGATTTAGGGGTCACCTTCGATGCGGCGGCGTTCGAATCGTATCCTGAGATCCTCGCCGCGCTTGAGGCCGGCCGGGTGCAAGCGTTCTCAACGGACGGCTCAATCCTCCGATTCTATGAGATGCAGGATCCCAAGACGGTCATTCTACCTGATCGCTACAGCAATGAAGACTACGGCGCCGCCACCAAGAAGGGCAGCGACGACCTGCGCGACTTCGTAGCCGGCGTCATCACCGACATGCAGAAGTCCGGCGCCTTGAAGAAGCTCCAACAGAAGTGGGGTATCTACAGGGAGAACCAGGCGCACTAGGCCTTCCGTGACGCTCGACGCCTGGTCGCAACTCTTCGCCGACTGGCGCATCTTCGCACTCGGGCTGGGGCACACGCTCTTCGTAGCGGCCCTAGCCCTCGTTTTTTCCACGATCCTCGGATTCGTCTTCGGCTTGCTGGGCGTGGCGCCGTCCGGCTTCTTGCGCGCGCTGAACCGCGTCTACGTCGAGGGCATCCGCAACACGCCGCTGCTGCTGCAGGCGTTCTTCCTCTATTACGGCCTGCCGCGCGTCCACATCGTGCTCCCGGTGCTCGCGGTCGGGGTCGTCAGCCTGTCGATCTACACCGGGGCGTTCATCGCGGAGGTCGTGCGCGCCGGGATCCAGTCGGTCGCTCGCGGGCAGCTCGAAGCGGCCTACGCGCAAGGCTTTGGGTTTGCCGCGGCGATGTGGCACGTCGTCCTGCCTCAGGCGTTCCGCGTCATCCTGCCGCCGTACACCAATCAGTGCGTGAATCTGATCAAGAACACGCAGATCCTCTCGTTGATCGCCGGCGCCGATCTCGTCTATCAGGCCGACACGTGGTCCTCCGAGACCTTGCTGTACGGGGTCGCGTATGTCACCGTGGGCGCGCTCTATCTCATCATCACGCTGCCGCTTGCGACAATGGCGCGCTGGCTGGAGCGGCGTACCGGCGCCGCCCTGGACATCGGACGGGTCGCGTGACGCTGCGCGGCTTCACCGTTCTGTTCGATCCCGCCAACCTGCGCTTCTTATGGTGGGGCTTCGAGGTGACGCTGCAGATCGCGGTGTGGACGATCGCGCTGTCGTTGGCGGGCGGCCTGGTGCTGGGCGTCGCGCGCTTCGCCGGCGAGAACGCGCGCGGCAATCCGGCCTTGCGCATCGTGGGAATCCTGGCGGGGTTCTATATCGAGCTCTTCCGCAACCTGCCGATGCTGTTGATCATGCTCGCGGCGCGTTTTTGGAGTCACCTGCATCCCGTGCCGGCGGCCATTGCCGGCATGTCGCTCTACACGGCCGCCGTGATGGCAGAGATCGTGCGCGCTGGGCTGAACGGGGTTGGCCGATCGCAATGGGAAGCGTCAGCCGCTCAGGGTTTTACGTACCTGCAGACCTTGCGCTATGTCATTTTACCGCAAGGTCTGCGCAAAGTGATTCCGCCTCTGGTCGGTCAGTTCATCACGGTCGTCAAGGACACGTCGTACGCGTGGGGCTTGGGCGTGCAGGAGATCACCGGCTCCGGCACCATCATCTTCGCGAAGTACCTCAACCCCATGGAGACGTTCACGCTCATCGGCCTAGTGTATTTCGTCACCAATTTCTCGATGGCGCTCGCGGCCCGCGGGCTGGAGCGGCGCCTGGCGAGGCGTACCTACTAAGACCTAGGCCGCCATCTGCATCAGGTTTTGCACCGACTTCTTGATGTCAGAGACGTCGGTCTGCGTACGCTCGGCTAGGCGCATCAGGATCTCTTCCTGCACCTCCTGATGATGGAGCAGCCGCGCTATCGAATCGTGGTCCGATTCGGCGCGAAGCTCATCGTGCTGGCTCGATCGCTTTTGCGACACGGCGATCACGAAGATGAGGATGAGCTGCAGAATATTCGAGCATGTCAACAGGAAGAGAAAGGGAAAGGGGTCCCAGTGCGTGATGATCCCGACCGCGACCCAGCATAGTTGAAGGACGATTGCGAGCAGCAGCGCAAGCGGCGCACCGGTCAGGTCCGCGATGTCCTTGCAAACCGTCTCGGTCTTCGACAAGTTATCGCTGTGCGCCTGATTGACGTCCATGACGGCCGGGTGTTCCGTTGGATCCGTCTGCGGATCGGAAACCATCGTAGGTACTTGCGCAGGTGCTTGTGGCATGTGTATCTCCCTCTTTTCGCAACAGCGACAGCAGCGAACGATCACGGCGCTCGCTGCGGAATGTTTCCGGCTGAACATCGGACCGACCTTTGCCCTAGTCAGACGCGGCATTGCGCGTGATAATTGCGATGCGTGGAGCAGCTCTGGTTCGTAGCGCTCGACACTGCGCGGCTGCGGCCGCTCTTGCTTGGCGCGCGACGACGGGTCGCTTCGCGTGCGCTCGCTTCGGCGTCGTCTGATGCAGGCGTGAGGATCGCGGATGCGGCCGTGGCGCCCTGCGGCCTTCGAGCCATCGTCGCCGGCGGTTCCACAGAGGTGAAAATCTTCGCGAAGCGCGTGATCGCGCTAGCCGCTGGCAACGGCGCGCTGTGGCGCTATCGTTCAGCGCGCGCAGCGCGACTTTCGCGCGATGGGCTGTGGGCTTGCCGCCGTTATCTTGCTCGAGCGCGCTGGGTTTGGCCAGAGGATCGAACCATGAAACACACCGGGATTCTGAAGCGCGCGTCCGTCAAGCGCGCCGCCTCGCTCATGCGCGCCGTCGATGCGGCCGTTGACACGACGCTCGGCTCCGAGGAGGTCGCAGCTCGCGTGCGCCGTTACGTCGCCGATCACGACGCGCCCGCCGACGATGCGGTGGCTTTTGGCCGCCTGTGTCTGGTGGTATTCGCGCAGGGGATGCAGTGGGCCATCGTCGAGTCGAAACGCGCCGCGCTCGAGTCGGCGTTTTGCGGCTTTGACCCGGCGGCTGTGGCCGCATTCGACGACGCTAAGATCAGGCAGATGCTCGCGCAGCCTATCATTCGAAACGAAACCAAGCTGCGGGTATGCGTGGACAACGCGCGCCGGTGGCGCGAGCTTGCCGCCGGCGATGGCACGTATCTCGCTCGGCTGGCGAGGTACGCCGTAGGCGATCAGCCCGAGCTCGGGTGGCCCGGGCTCGCCCAGATTCTGTGCGCCGATTTTTCCCGGATGGGCGCTATAGCGACTCGACAGACGCTCAAGCGCTGGGGGTTCTTCACGGCCTTCGCGCATCCGGGCGCGCGGCGCGTGCTCGAACGGCTCAACGTGATCGACGCGGCCAAGGAACCGGAAGCGGCGCAGCTCGCGATCGGCGCGATCGCGCAGCAGCTTGGGCGAGATCCCTACGCGGTCGAGGCCGTTCTGGCGCTGTTCGCAGCGCTCGGTCCGTGCCGTGTGAAGCCGCAGTGCGACGAATGCGCGTTATCCGACCGCTGCCCTTCCGCCGCCGCAGCCCAGGCGTCGTAGATCAGGAGATCGCAGCTGCGAGCGCTTCGGGCTTACCTCGGTAGAGGTCCCAGTCGATTTCGTTCGCGGCGATGCTGCGCAGGATGCGAGTCACCGCCGCGTTCGCAGGCGCGGCGACGCCGGCCGCGGACGCGCGTTGCGCGACCGCGCCGTTGAGCGCTTCCACCTCGAGCTGCGAGCGGTGAGCGCGCAGATCCATCAGCAATGACGGAAGCTTGCCGCCGCGACCGCCGACGACGCGACCGGCGAGCACGGGTCGCAACACGGCGGAAGGCAGCGCGCGCACCGCGCCTATCAAGAGCGGCACGGGAAAATCGATCAGACCGACAGGTGAAAGATTCAGCGCTTCCATCGCAGCGATGGCTTCGAGCAGGCAGCGCCGTTCGATCCCGAACGAGCCGCGGTTGCCATACACCTGCTCCGGGGTCCAGTCGAGGATCGCGCACACGGCGTTCGCCATCAAGTTGATGCACAGTTTAGACCACTTCAAGGCGCGCCAATCGGCGGCGGCGGCGACTTTCATGCCGGTCGTTTCGAAGGCGGCGATGAGCCAATTGTGCGCCAGTTGCCCGACGGGCGCGATCGTGAGCCCGCCTTTGGCTGATGCGATGACGCCGGATTCGCCGAAGCGGTCGACGGCGGTGGTCAGCGCCGCCGCGACGACGCGATCGGCCCCGAACGCGCTCGCGCAAAGCTCTTCATTTCCTAAGCCGTTTTGGACCACGAGCAGCGAGGCTTCCGAGCACGCCGGCAAGGCTTTGATCGAATCGATCGCCCCGAGGGTCGCATACGACTTCACCGCCGGGATGACGAGTTCGAACGGGTCGCGTAGGATCGGGTCGGCAAGATCCGACGTACCGCTCACCGCTACCGCTTGCGTGCGCCCGTCCGCGCGCAGCGTCACGCCGGCTTTTTGCAGCGTGGCTGTAGTTGCAGCCCGCCCCAGCAGCACCACGTCGTGGTCGCCTGTGCGCAGGCGCGCGGCGAGGTACTGGCCGACAGCCCCTGCCCCGACGACCAGCGCCCGCACGAACGTCAGCTCGCGTTCTTGTCGGTCGAGCCGAATCCGCCGGCGCCGCGGCCGGTGACGTCGAGTTCGGCCACGCTCGCAAACGAAGCGCGCGTCACGCGCGCGACGATCATCTGCGCGATGCGATCGCCGCGGCGGATCAAAAACGGCGTGTCGCCGAGATTGACCAGGATCACGCTGACGGGTCCGCGATAATCGGCGTCGATCGTCCCCGGTGAGTTCAAGATCGTGACGCCGTGTTTCAGGGCCAGCCCGCTGCGCGGGCGGACCTGCGCTTCATAGCCTGAGGGTATGGCCATCGAGAATCCGGCGGAGACCAACGCGCGTTCGCCGGGCTGCAGCATCAGTTGATCGTCGACCGCCGCGAACAGGTCGCAGCCGGCCGCGTCGGCGCTCATGTACGCGGGCAGCGGCAGGCCATCGCCCTCCGGCAGCACGGTGATCGCGATGCGGACCTCTTGGTTCACTTGTTCTTTTTCTGCAGCTGCGCGAGCTCTTCTTGAAACGAACTGATGTCGGTGAAGGATCGATACACCGAGGCGAAACGGATGTAGGCGATCTCGTCGAGCGTGCGCAGCGCCCGCATGACCAGCTCGCCGACCGCGCTGGACGCTACTTCGCTTTCGCCGCGAGCGTAAAGCTCGCGCTCGACGGTGTCGGCGACTTCCTGCATGACGGAATCGGATATCGGACGTTTCTCGCATGCCTTGCGCAGCCCGGAGAGCACTTTGTCGCGACTATAAGGCTCGCGACGGCCATCTTTCTTGACGATGAATAGCCGTGCTGCTTCGATGCGCTCGTAGGTGGTGAAGCGGTGGCGACATGCTTGGCATTCGCGCCGCCGGCGGACTGCGCTTTCGTCATCGCGGCTATCGACGACTCTCGTGTCGCCGCTGCGGCAGGCCGGACACAACATGGATCAGCACCGCCGCTGCGAGCCGGCGGTCCCGGCTCGGCGAAGAAAGGTTATGCGGATGCCCCTATCTTGAACAGCTTGGTCGAGCACACCGGACACTCGCCCTGCACCGCAGGACGGCCGTTCTTCATGGTGATCTGCTGTGGGTTCTTGATCTCTCTCTTGGCTTTGCATTTCACGCAATACGCTTCAGGCATTTGGTCTCCCTTAGTGGGCGGACGCTTCGCCACGTGCGAAGGACCACCCGGCTGAAGTTCGAAGGCCCCGCCAATGGCCCAGGATGTACGCGCAGTCTTTTTCGACGCAGGCTACACGCTCCTTTGCATGGAGCCCGACCAAAAGACCAACTTTTTGCAGGCTTGTACCGATTTGGGCATCGATATCGACCAAAATCGACTCGCCGGCGGCATCGCGCGCGCCAACGTCTTGCTCGGTCCGCGCCATCCCGAGGCCGCCGCGCAACGCTTTTCCATCGAATTGGTCGATCAGTTTTGGATCGAATACAATCGCGTGCTGTTGTCCGCATGCGCGGTCGATCCGGCGGACGCCGCCCGCGCTGAAGCGGTGTACCGGCGCTTCCTCGAACGCCTTGGGTGGCGCGTCTACGACGAAGTCCGGCCGCTGCTTCTCGCGCTGCGCGCGCGCGGCATCATGCTCGGCGTGATATCGAATTGGACGGGCGATCTCGAGGAGGTGCTGCGCTCCGTCCAGCTGCGCGATGCATTCGATTTCGTTTTGGATTCGGCGCATCTCGGGTTTGAGAAACCGCACCCGCAGATCTTCCATGAGGCGCTGCGGCGCGCCGGTTCGGCCGCGCAACACGCGCTTCACGTCGGCGATTCTCCGGAACACGACGTCGAGGGCGCGCTTGCAGCCGGCTTGCGAGCGGCACTGCTCGATCGCGATGAACGCTTCGCGGATTTCGATCGCGCCCCGCGCCTGACGAATCTAAAGCAAGTGCTTGCGCTTCTCGATTCCGCTTGAGAGGACTTAACGACCGCGCTTGGATGCGTGATGCTAGCAGCGATGGACGACCTCGAGCTCGGCTACCTGCTGGCGGTCGCCGGTGCCGGCGCCTGGGCGCCCCGGCCGCTTGCTTCGTGGCTGCGGGCGCTCGGTTCGCCGCGCGCGATCGTCGACCACATCCGCACCCATGAGGGCGCGCCGCCGGACGGCGCCGAAGCGCTCTCGTTTGACGCGCTGACGCGGCTTGCGCAAGTGGATGAGGCGGCGGCGGCTGGGGCTCTCGACGAAGCCAGAAAAGCCAAGGCGCGTATCGTGTTGCATTCTGACGCGGCTTATCCCACGAAGCTGCGCGACCTGTGCGACCGCCCACTGGTGCTGTATTGTCGGGGCGATCTCGGCGCGTTGGAACGCCGCTGCGTCGCCATCGTCGGCAGCCGCGCGGCGACGTCGTACGGGCGCTTGGTCGCGACCGCCATGGCTTCCGATTTCGCGGCGTTCGGCGCGACGGTCGTTTCGGGCCTCGCGCGCGGCATCGATGCGGCTGCGCATCGCGGCGCGATCGAGGCGAACGCGCCCACCGTTGCGGTGCTCGGGTCGGGCGTCTGTGCGCTGTATCCGCCATACCATGCGCTGCTCGCCGAAGAGATCGTCGACGCAGGCGGCACCGTGCTCTCGGAATTTCCTCCGAGCATGACCGCTCGCGCGCATCAATTTCCGATGCGCAACCGCGTGGTCGCGGCGCTGGCCGACGCCACGGTGGTCGTCGAGGCAAGCAATCGCAGCGGCGCGCTCATCACGGCGCGTCTTGCCGATGAACTCGGCCGCGCGGTATACGCCGTCCCCGGCGATGTGACACGCCCGACGAGTTGCGGCACCAACGCCCTCATCGCCGACGGCGTGGCATTGGTCACCGGTGCCGCGGACGTCGCCGCGCTTTTGAACTGGGAACCGCTCGGTTTGCATTCACCGAGCGCGCCGAGCGGACCCAAGGAGGATCGCGATCTGCTGAAGCTGCTCGATGGCGGCACGGGCATCGACGAGCTCAGCGCTCGCATGGGGGCTCCTGCTGCGGACGTCGCGGCCCGGTTGACGCTGCTGGAGCTGCAAGGCATCGTCGAACGCAAGCCGGGCGGGAACTACGCGCTGGTGCGCGGTGGTGCCGCGTCGAAGGCGGCTGCGAGATGAATCTGGACGTGATCGCGGTCGACAAGATGCGCGAGAGCTACCTGCGCGATGGCTGCGCCATGTACCGCAGGCGTCTTGCGCCGTACATCTCGGTCAATGTGATCGAGGTGAAGGCGCAACCGAACGACCTCGAGAGCGAAGGGCGCGCGCTGCTCGCGCGGGTTGCAGCCGGCAGCGTCGTGTGGGCGCTCGATCGCGAAGGCACGCTGCTTGATTCGCTCGGAGTCGCCGGCAGACTCGCGGCGGTCGAGCGCGCAGGCAACCGGCGCCTTGCGCTCGTCATCGGGGGGCCGGCTGGACTTCACGACTTGGTTCTCAAAATAGTCGACTTCCGCTGGTCGCTCTCTCCGCTGACGTTTTTGCATGAGATGACGCGACTGCTCGTTTTCGAGCAGCTCTATCGCGCGATCAAGATCAATCGCGGCGAGCCGTATCACCGGTGACGTCTCCGAGCTTCGCTCGGAACACTACATTTCAGTTACAGGCGCGCCGCGACGCTTCATCCAATCAATTGATATGACGACCCGCTACCGTGAAGCTTTGACGGCGGTCGAGCGCGCGTTGCAGCGCCGGCTCGAGGCGACCGTTGGAGCGGATCCCGGCAGCACGCCGACGGTAGCGCTCTCGCCCGCGCGCGATCCCGCGCACGGAGACTTCGCCACCGCCGCCGCGCTGGCGGCCGGGAAGCTTTGGAAGCGCAACCCGCTCGAGGTAGCGCAAAGCGTCATCGCGTCGGGCGTTAAGGGCCTCACCGGCGTCGCCACGATCGACGTCAAGGCGCCTGGCTTCATCAACCTGCGGATGGCACCGGCGTTCTGGGGCGACGTGGTCGCAGAGATCGTCGCGCTCGGCGCGGCATACGGGAAGTCGGATGCGTTGAAGAGCGACGGTCCGATTCTCCTCGAGTTCGTGTCTGCAAATCCGACCGGCCCGCTCAACGTGGTTCAGGGCCGCTCGAGCTCCATCGGCGCGACGCTCGCGGCGTGCCTGCGCTTCGGCGGCGCGACCGTCTCGACCGAGACGTACGTCAACGATGCCGGAACGCAGCTCGATCTCTTGGCCGACACGCTTTTCGCTCGTTACGCGACGCTGTGCGGAGTTCCGACGCCGCTGCCGGAGGACGGATACCAGGGCGACTATCTCGTCGACGCCGCGGAACGATTGCGCGCCCGCGACGGCGACAAATGGCTGCATGCGCCGATCGAAGAGCGTCGCCGGACGCTTCGGACGTTCGGACGCGACACGATCGTCGACCAACAGCGCGCGGACCTGGAGTATTTCCGGGTCCGCTTCGATCGCTGGTTCTCGGAAGCGTCGCTGCACGAGTCTGGCGCGGTGGACGACGTGCTCGAGGATTTGAAGCGCCGGGGCGTGACCTACGAGCAAGAGGGCGCGCTCTGGTTGCGCTCGACGCAGTTCGGGGACGACAAGGACCGCGTGCTTCGGCGAAGCGACGGACGGCCGACGTACATCGCCTCGGATGCGGCATATCATCGCGACAAGCTCGCACGCGGCAACAAACGCCTCATCGACATCTGGGGTCCCGACCATCACGGTTACATCACGCGTCTGAACGCCATCGTGTCGGCCCTCGGCGCGCCCGGCAGCCTCGAGGTGCTCACTGCACAGCAGGTCACGCTCAAGCGCGCCGGCGAGGTCGTCGCCATGAGCAAACGCGCGGGCAACATCGTCACGCTGCGCGAGGTGCTGGATGAAGTCGGCGTCGACGCTGCCCGCTTCTTCTTCTGCATGCGCGCGCTGGAATCACCGCTCGTGTTCGACCTTGGGCTCGCCGTCGCGCAGTCGGCGGACAATCCCGTCTACTACGTTCAGTACGGACACGCGCGCATCGCCTCGATCCTGCGCAAAGCCGCAGAGACCGGGCGGGAAGCGCTGCTCGAACGCGCGCAAGCCTCGCGCGACATCGCGAAACTCGCGCAACCGTCGGAACTCGCGCTCGTCCGCCGGCTGGCCGATTTTCCGCGGACGGTGGTCGACGCCGCCAAGGCACGCGCACCGCATCGGCTGGCGGAGTACGCGCGCGACGTCGCGACGGACTTCCATGGCTTCTACACGGAATGCATCGTGTTGAGCGACGACGAGGCGCTCACGAGCGCTCGCCTCTCGCTATGCATCGCGACCAGGACCATCATCGCCTCAGCGCTGGACCTCTTAGGCGTCTTGGCGCCCGAAAAGATGTAGGCTTATTTGCCGAAGGGCTTCGCCAGCACGAGTATGCAGACCGCCGCTGCGACCGCGTGCATCGCCATGAGCGTTCCGACGTTCGCGAGCGTCGCGCCTTTATACATGGGCCACACGAGCAGCGCGATGTCGGGAAGCCACGACACGACCAGCGCCACGAGGGCGATGCGCAAGAACCAGATGCCGCCTGCCGGTGAGCCCGCCAGGGCGACGCGCACCACCGTAGCCCCCACAACCCCGATGACCGTGCCCGTGGTCACCGCTGACGCCTCGAGCGGTAGGAAGGTCCCGGCGCCCGGAAGCAACGCCAGAGCGAGGGCCCGCACCCCCAGATTGGCAGCCGCGGCTAGGACCAGCGCGATGGACCCCGCCAACCACACACGGGCGGGTGCGACCGATGTCTTCATGGAGAACTCCTTGCCTTTAAGAGACGGCTTCGAGTTCCTCGTCGGAGATCGGCGCCGGCTTGCCGGTCAGCCACGGGTGGATCCACAGCGTCCAGACGACTTTGAACAACGCGGCGCCCGGAATCGCCAAGATCAGCCCCCACAGACCAAAGAGCTCACCGCCGGCGAACAGCGCGAAGATGATGGCCATCGGGGAGATGCCTACGCTCTCGCCCATGACCTTGGGCACGAGGAAGTCGGCGATCTTCGTGACGACGAAGATCACGACGACGATCAACAACGCGACTTTCCACGATGTCAGCAGACCGAGCAGCCCGCCGATGACGATCGCGATCAGAACGCCAAGATAGGGAACGGCGTAGAGCACGCCGGTGAGAACGCCGAGGAGCAGCGCGTAATCCGGCGTCAGGCCGAGCAGGATCAAAAAGGTCGCCACGGCGCAAAACGTCGACAGGATCGCCTGACCAAGTATGTAGCCGCCGACCACGCGCCCGACTTCCTGCGCGAAGAAGCGCGCAGCCTTTTGCGCGCGCTCGTGGAAGAGGCTATAAAATGAAGAGCGGATGTCGTCGACGTGCGCCAACAGGAAGTACGACAACACGACCGCCATCACGCCGACGAAGATGCCGTTCGCCACGTTGACGATGACCGATCCGACGCCGGACAACGCGACGGTGAACATCGACGAAAGTTTGCCGATCACCTGGGCTTCGATCCCCTGCACTTGGGCCGGCAAGATGTGCTCGCCGAAACGGGTCCGCAGACCGACCGCTGTTTGGTCTATGAAGCGCTGAGCGTTGGGCATGTAGGTCGCGCCGCGCGCAAAGACCGACTGCAGCTGTTCGACGGTGTTCGGAACGATGATGATGAAGCCGATCGCGGCGAGCAGCAAGAAAAGGGTGTAGGTGGCGGCGATCGCAGCCGGCCGGGGGATCCGCCGTGACATCCATCGGACCACCGGGCTCATGCCGTACGCGATCAGCGTCGCAAGCACGAACACCTCGACGGTTCTCGGGATGAGCGTCAGCACGTAGGCAACAGCTGCGACAAGCGCGACCAGCAGCGCCACGCGGCCGACATGGCGCCAATTGATCCCGGATGAGATCGGCGTGGCGGGCATTATCCGGCGCCTTCTTGCATCGGTTTGGTCATCTGCACCCGTTCTTCGACAAACCCCGCGCCGCCATACAGCGTCCTCGCGCGATGGTTCGATGCCGTCACCATGAGACTCAAGTGCGGCAAAGCCCTCGCCCTGGCCTCGTTCTCAGCGGCGCGGAGCAGCTCGCGCCCGACCCCGCGCCGGCGCGCGCCTTCTTCGACCGCCATGTAAGCGACGAAGGCTTGCTCGCGGCGCGTCACTTCGTCGGGCACGGAGGTCAGCAGGATGAGGAAGCCGGCCTGGCGGCCCTCGTGTTCGGCGACGAGCGTCACCGTGCCGGGTTGCTCGAAGCAAAATGCGGCGAGACGGCGGAACGACTCAGCAGGCACCCCAGACGCTGCGGGCCGCAGGATCGAAAAGCTCGCCGCCGCGCTTAATTCACCCAAGCTATCGATGAAGGCGCGATCCGATGCCCGCGCAGGACGCACGACGGTCGCCATCAGTCGGGCATCGCGATCGTCCGGTTGCGGCCGGCGCGTTTCGCCTCGAGCAGATAATGGTCCGCGGACGCTAGGAGTTGCGCCGGCGTCTGCACGCTCTCGGTCAACGACGCGATGCCGCATGAGATCGTCACCGCGATCGGCTTACCGCCCGCCGAGGAAAGGCGCAGTTTCTCCACGGCGCTGCGCATCCGCTCGGCTATTTTCATGGCTGCGCCCGACGGCGTGCTCGGCAGGATGACGGCGAACTCATCGCCGCCGAGGCGGGCCACGAGGTCGATGCCGCGCGTGGCGCCGCTGATCGCGCGCGTGATCGCCTTCAGCACCCGGTCGCCCTCGGCGTGGCCGCCCTCATCGTTCACGTTCTTGAAGTAATCGACGTCCAAAACGATGACGCCGAGCGGCCGGCCCGCGTTGCGCGCGCGCGTCATCTCTTCGCCGAGCCGGCGGAACAGGTAGCGCCGATTGAACGCGCCGGTCAATTCATCCGTGGAGCCGAGCGAAATGCTTTGCGTGAACAGCGCCGCGCCCTTGAGACTGCGGCCCGCGATTTCGGCGACTTGCATGAGCACGCGCAGGTCGTCGCCGCCCAGACCTTCGTCGCTGATCTCAGACAAAACGATGCAGCCCGCCGCAGGATCTCCCTCGCCGCTCGTCAGCGGCAGCACCGCGAAGGCCGGCGTGCGCTTACCCCCTTCCATCTGCGCCGGCAGGGAGAGCAGGGCGCAATGTTCCACGCTCGATTCGATGATCTCGCGTTTGTGGCGCAAGAATTCATCGCCCCCAAGGCGATCAATCCCGTGACCGCCGTAGAACGAGAGCACGCCCTTGTCGGCCATCGCCACGAAAAAGCGCTTCACCTTTGGGCGAGCGACGGACGCGATGGCATCGATCACCGTTTGCGCGACCGTCATGGGTTCGATGGAGCCCGCGAGCAACATGCTGGTGTTGTACAGAAATGACAGCTCGAGATTCTTGCGCTGCAGCAGCGTTTTGGCGGATTCCAGGCTGGCGACGCGCGCGCGCAGCGCTCGTAACGTCGCCAGCTCGGCTTCAGCCTCGCCGCTGGAGATCAAGGCCCGCTCGGGGCTGATAGCCACGCTTTCGACCTGCTCGGTGAAGTAACGCGACAAGCGTTCGAGGATATCCAAGAAGCCGTCGGCCAGGCGCAGGGTGTAGCTGACGCCGATGTCGCCCTCCGGTCCTTTGCGCTCGACCACGCCCAAGCGCTCGAGCGCTTTGAGCAGTGAGATCGCGTCGGCGCGCGTGACCCCTGCGCGGATGGCGATGTGCTCGACGCGCAGCGGATGCAGGGGCTCCTCGGAGAAAAGCCTCACGATCCGGGCGGCCGCCTCGATGTCGAGGACGAGCATACCGGCTTGCGCGCTCTCCCCCTCATGCGGGTCAGGTGGCAATGGCGGCGTTCCTTATGGCACGGCTATGGGCTCGCCGGCAAAGCCCAAGCGGGCCGACAATTTCGCGCCGCAGTCGAGGATCTCCGACGTGAACGTCGCCACATGCGCGTCATCCAAACGTGTCACGGGACCCGAGATGGAGAGACTCGCGACCACTTGCCCGGACGCGTCGCGCACCGGAACGGCGAGGCAGCGCACGCCCTCCTCGTGCTCCTGATCGTCGAGCGCGTACCCGAGTTTGCGCACGCGCCCAAGCTCGGCGGCGAAGCGTTCCGGTTGCGTGATCGTGTTGGGGGTGCGAGGCGTCATGCCATAACGGCGCAAGACGCCCAACACCGTATCCGGCGGGGAGAATGCGAGCAGCGCTTTGCCGCTGCCGGTGGAATGTGCGGAAACGCGGTTGCCGAGCTGCGTGAACATCCGAAGGATGCGCGAGGATTGCGCTTGATCGATGTATACGACCTCGCCGTCGTCGAGCACGGCGAGATTGGCGCTCTCGCCGCTGCGCTCCACGAGACGCTGCAAGAACGGCCGCGCTTCGAGCCGCAGGCTGAAACGCTGGCGCATGTCGTTGCCCATCTGGAGTGCGCGGAAACCAAGTGAGTATTTCCGGTTCTGCCGGTTCTGCTTCACATACCCGCGGCGGATCAACGTGCCCAGAAGCCGGTGCACGGTCGCCAGCGGCAGCCCGACGGTTTGGCTGATCTCGACCAGCCCTACTTCGGACCCGAACTCGACCAGCGATTCGAGAATGTCGAGGGTTCTTTCCACGGACTGAACGCCCGGCCGCTCACGAGGGGCGCCCACCTCGGCGCCGTCTGCCACTTTTGACATGCGGAAATAGCCTAGCACCAGAACGGAAAACCTGTCAAGAAATTGTGATGCCGTCCCGCGGTCGGAGCGCGGTCAAATCCCGAGGTACGCCGTCTTCACGTGCGGGTCGGCTGCGATCTCAGCAGCGGGCCCCGAAAGCGTCACTCGTCCGGTTTCCAGCACGTAGGCACGATCGGCTGTTTCAAGCGCCACCAGCACGTCTTGCTCCACGATGAGCAAGGTCGTGCCCTGCTTTCGCAGCGACGCCAAGACCTCGAGCAATTGCTCGACCACGATCGGCGCCAACCCGAGCGAGAGCTCGTCGACGACAAGCAGCTTGGGCTTGCCCATCAAGCCGCGCCCGATCGCGCACATCTGCTGCTCGCCGCCCGACAGCCTGCCGGCCAACTGGCCGCGCCTTTCGCTCAGGCGAGGAAATAGCGCAAGGACGCGTTCGAGATCTTCGCGCACACCGCTCGAGTCGGAGCGATGAAACGCTCCCATCAGGAGATTGTCGAGCACGCTCAAACCGCCGAAGAGGCGCCGCCCTTGAGGAACGTGTCCGATCCCGCGCGCGACGATGCGCTCCGGGCTCCAGCCTGTGATGTTCTCGCCATCGAAGGTCACCGAGCCGCGCCGCACCGGCACGAGTCCGGTTATCGCCGCGAGCAGCGTGCTCTTGCCTGCGCCGTTGGCGCCAAGAATCGCCACGATCTCTCCGGAGCGCACCTCGAGGCCCACATCCCACAGCACTTGCGCCTCGCCGTAACCGGCGTCGAGGTTATCGACCGCCAGCATCGGTGCGCGCTCCCGCGTAGCGCTTGCCCAGGTACGCCTCGATGACGCTCGGCTCGGCCACCACGTCCGCCGGAGCGCCTTGCGCGATGATGCGACCTTGGTGCATCACCACGATGCGCTGCGAGACGCCCATGATCGCTTTCATGACGTGCTCGACCACCACCAGCGTCATTCCCGCCGCATGCATGCCGCGCAGCAGCGTCATGGCGTCGTCGATTTCGCGCGCGTTCAGACCGGCCATCACTTCGTCTAGCAAGATGATCTGCGGATCGGTCGCCAGCGCTTTGGCGATCTCCAGCCGCTTGCGCCCGGCCAGGGTCAGTTCCGATGCGAACTTGCCCGCTTCGCTCGCCAACCCGACGCGCTCCAGCACCTCGTCGGCCGCCGCGAACGCGGCGCGAGCCGATCGGCGGGAACCGTGGCGGCCGAACAGCGCACCCACCGCGACGTTTTCGCGCACGAGCAGGTTCGGAAAAGGTTTGACGATCTGGAACGTACGCGCCAGCCCGAGCCTGGCGATCGCGTAAGGCGCGCTGCGCGTGAGGTCGACGCCCTCGAGCTCGATCGAACCTGACGTCGGACGCTCGGTGCCCGAGATCAGGCTGATGAGCGTCGTCTTGCCGGCGCCATTGGGACCGATGAGCCCGAGGATCGCGCCGCGCTGAACGTCAAGGTCGACGTTGTCGACGGCGACGAGGCCGCCGAAGTGCTTGCTGACGCCGCGTAGGCTGAGGATGACGTCGGCAGTCATATCCGGCTCGCTCTGAGCTGATCTCCGATGGCGCGCGCGTTCCACATGCGCCGCCCGGTGAGATACGGCATGATGCCGCGCGGCAGCACGATGACGACGAACACGATGATCGCACCGAGCGCCACGGCGTGCCATGGCGAGATCGATTGACTTCCCAGATATTCGGAGATGGTGTAGAGGATCGCCGCGCCGATGGTCGGCCCGGCGACCGTGCCCGCCCCTCCGATGATCGTCATGATGATCATCTGCACGTTGAAATTGAGATCGAACACCGTCGACGGATCGATGAAACTCGTCCAATACGCGAACGTGGCGCCGGCGGCGCCGGTCAGCGCCCCCGAAACGCCCCACGCCGCGACCTTGGCGACTGCCGTGTTGATGCCCAGCGCCGCAGCCGCTTCTTCGTTCTCCCTGATCGCCGCAAGCGCAAAGCCGAAGCGCGAATTGGCCACCAGATATGTCACGATGATGCCGGCAGCGAGAATCGCGAGCATCGTCCAATAGAAGAAATGGAAATCGCTGTTGAGCGGCAGCGTCATGCCGCTGCCCTGGCCGAAAGCCGGGACTTGTGCGACCAGCGCCTGCGTGCCTATGCCCAAGCCCAGCGTTGCGATGGCGAAGTAGTGCCCGCGCAGACGCAAAATCGGCGCGCCGACGACCAGCGCAAGGGCTCCTCCGACGAGTATGGCAAACGCGAGTGCGACGAAGAACGGCCAGTGAAATTCGTTCATCGCGTACGCGCACGCGTAGGCGCCCGTGCCGAAGAACGTGACGTTCCCGAAGCTCACGTACCCGGCAAAGCCGCCGATGAAGTTCCACGCCTGCGCAAGGATGGCCATGGTGAAGAACAAGGTGAGGATGTGGACGTAGTTGCCGTTCAAATGATTCGGCAGAAAAGCCGCGACTGCGAGCGCCGCGAGCACTACTGCGGTGGTCACGACCCGGCCGGCTCTCATACCGTCGCCCTGCCGATGAGTCCGTACGGACGGAACAAGATCACGAGCAGCAAGACGACGAGTGCGACCACGTCCTTGTAGCCTTCACCGAACACCAGCGCGCCGAACGACTCGATGATCCCGTAGACGATTCCGCCCACAAGAGCCCCCGTGACGTTACCGAGCCCGCCCAGCACGCTGACGACAAAGGAGCGCACGAGAAAGGAGTCGCCCATCGTCGGTGTGATCGCGTATGAGACGCTGGCAAGCGATCCGGCAGCCGCCGCGAGCGCTCCGCCGATGGCGAACGTCAGCGCGTAGATGCGAGCGACGTTGACACCGCTCAGACGCGCCGCGTCGATGTCCATGCTCGTCGCCCGGATCGCGCGCCCGATCTTGCTCTTGGCCATGAACAAGCTGAGGCCCAGCGTCAGGAGCGCCGCGAGCCCAAGCGTGATCAGCTTCACCCATGGGACCACGAGCCCGGCGACTTCGAAGTTCCCTCCGGAATACGCCGTAGTCACGGAGCGGATGTCGGATGACCAGAAGAGCAGCGCGAGATTCGTGATGAGGATCGCCAGGCCGAAGGTGAGCAGAAACGTCGCAAGGATCGGTGCGCGGATAACCAGATTGACGACGTAGCGCTGCAAGACGTAGGCGATCACGAACACGACTCCCATCGCGAGCGGAATCGACAGGAACGGATCCAGATGCAGGGGCCCGACGAAGAGCCAGTACGTCACGTAGGCGCCGAGCATGATGAACGCGCCGTGCGCGATGTTGATGATGTTGGTGACGCCCCAGACCAGCGAAAAACCGAGCGCTGCGGCGGCATAAATGCCGCCGATCAGCAGCCCGTTGACGAGGACCTGAAGCTGGAGCGTAGAGGGTCTACCGGCGCTGCGCCCAGGTCGGGAGCGGGTACACCGGTTTCGCGTTGGCGACGTCCGGCGTCCAGACGGTGACGTGCTGGCCGTTCTGGATCTGTTCCACGTACATGGGCTTGTACACGTTCACGCCGCGGCTGTCGAACTTGATCTGACCGTAGAAGGTCTGGACGTCGAGCGCGGCCAGCGCGTCGCGCACTTTTTTGGGATCGACGTCGCCCGCTGCTCTGAGCGCGAACTGGAAGGCCTCGCAGGCCGCCGTCGATTCGGCGTTGTGGTAATCGGGGATATGATGGTAGCGCGCCTGGAATGCGCGCGTGTATCGCCCCGCGTTGCCGAACAGCGGGTCGATGCTCTTCAGAACGGTCGTCCACTGCGCGCCGCCCACCACGCCGTCTGCGTCCTTGCCGAGACTCGTTATGAAGTCAGGCGTCGACGGCCCGACCGAAAACCCGATGACCTTCGGATTGACGTTTTGTTCCTTGGCCGCGCGCATGATGAGCAGCGAGTCCTGCAAGTGCCCAGAACCCAGGATGATGTCAGGATTCTTGGCTTTCACCTGCGTGATCAACGTTGAGACGTCTTTGGTGTCGGGCGGATAGTCTGAATAGAAGACTTCATTCATGCCGTTAGCCTTGGCGAAGTCGCGGATGCCGACCGCCACTTCAAGCGAGAACTGGTCGTTTGCCGCGAGCACGGCCACCGTGTTGGGTCTCGGTTTCAGGGTGAGCGCCATCTCCAGGATGCCCTGCAGGTACTTCCTCGCAGGGCTCAGCACCGCGAACGTGTACTTGAATCCGCGGCTGAAGATCTTTTCCGCGGCGCCGTTTGGATCGACCATCGGCACGCCGTACTTCTCCGTGACGACGCTTGCGGCGAACGTCCCTGCCGAGCCGTATGGAGCGAGGATGAATTTCACGTTGTCTTGGGTGATCAGCCGCTCGACGAGCTTGGCTGACGTCGCGGCGTCGCTGCCGTCGTCATAGTACTTGATGTCGACTTTGTACAGCGTGCTCCCGACCTTGATGCCGCCCTGTGAATTGACGTAGTCCTTCCAGAAATCATAGCCTTCTTTGGTCAGCGCGCCTTCGCGGGCGTCGCGGCCCGTGATGGACAACGGGGCGCCGAAGACGATGACCGGCGCGTCTGCAGAGGCCGATTGCGGTGCGAACGCGGCGCCGGCTGCGATGAGCGCGATGGCGAACGCGACCGAAGCGGTGAATGCGAAGATGCGGCGGTGAGCGCGAGTAAGCACGATAGCGGGTCCTCCAATGGGAAAGGTCCGCACGGGCGAAGCCGGCGGGGGGCTTTCCTTACTTCCGGTCGCGGTCTATGCCTGCTTGGTGCGCCGCGAAATCGATGCGCTCGTCGAGCGGCGGGTGCGTGTAGAAATACCACACCACGAGCGGCTGTGGGTGAAGGCTGAGCAAGCTGTCGCTGCCCAGTCGCGCGAATGCGCGCACCCCGGCATCGCCGAGCTGCGTGTTGGCGGCGGCGAACGCATCGGCCGCGTGCTCGATGGCCCGCGAGCCTGCGTTGAGAGCGGGCTGCTCGACGAGGTTGACGCCCACGGCGAGCAGGGCGATCAGAGGCAGCGCAGCAGGATCGCCCAGACCGCGCAAACGCCGGTCGCGCCGGACGAGCGCTCCCCCAACGACAGAGATGACGGCGATGAGGCCAAGCGTGCCCAGCCAGCCGTACCACGAGCCGAGCCAGAGGTGGCGCAGAATGTAGTGGCCCATCTCATGCGCCACCACGTACAGCACCTCGTCGGGCTTCATCTTCTTCAGGAGATTGTCTGCGATGGCGATGCGGGTGCTCGGCCCCAAGCCGCTCACGAACGCGTTGCTCGTGGTCGTCTGCCGGCTGGCATCGTACACATACACGGCTTGGGCGTTGATGCCGTGCGAATTTGCCAGACGGAGAATGGAGCGCGTGAGTGGGCTCTCCGGCAGCGCCTCGTAGCGGTTGAACAGCGGTGCGATGAAAACAGGAAAAATTGCGGTCCCGAAGAGGATGACCGGCGCGGCGAGCAGCGCGGCGACGATCGGCCACGTCCGTTCGAAACGGCGGGCGATCTGTAAGAAGCCGGCGCTCACGGCCGAACCGATGAGCACCGCCAGTCCGAGTTCTACCGCCCAGTCGCGGAACCACTGCGCGTTGGATTCGACGCTCAGTCCGTACCGGTGGAGCACGATGAAACCACCGTAGTAACTGAGCGGCAGCGTGACGAGCGTTACCGCAAGGATGAGCAGCGCGGGAACGCACACGTCCACGAGCAACGGGCGGCGCAGTGCGTTCTCAAGCTTGGTCCTGATGCTCAGCGCCACGCCGCTCGCGTAGATCGCCCACAATATGAGCAACTCGACGCCATTCTCAATGAAGAACAATCTTCGACCCGTGGCGGCGAGCTCGGCGGCGATCGCCTGGCGCGCCGGTGGGTAGATGGCATTGACGAGATGTTCGACGCCCGGCGATAGCTCGATCACGGCGCTATCTCAAGGTTTGATCGGGGTGAGCTTCACGTCTGCGAGCCCTCGGTTGTACGCCGCCAGGTCTTGCGCCACGAAATTATTGTAGGCGCTCAGCGCGGCTGTCATCTCCGGCTGGACCTCGTCGTACTGCTCACGCTGCGCCGCCGTCGGCGGCCCCAGCGACTCGCCTAACTGATCGATCAGCCCCTTGATGCGTTCGCGCACCTTGTCCGCATAGAGGATGCTGTCTTCGTCGTTTTGCGGATTCGATGTGATCAGCGCTTGGATCCCGTCCGCACGTTTGATCAGAGCGTCGCTTTGCGCCGCCACGCCCGGCGACCCCGCGCCGGCTGACTTCGAGCGCTCCCTCGCCTGCCTGCGGATCGCGTCCAGCGAGTTCAGCGCGACGTTGAGACGCGAATACTGGCTGAAAAGCGTCGTAAGGAAGTCGTGGCGCGCCTGGTAGTCGGCAGCCGTCCACGGCGCTCGCGGATCGGGCTTGACTTCTACCGTGCGGCTGTAGTTGCGCCCATCCGCCTTCAGCTGCAGCGTGTACGTGCCCGGCACCGCCTCTGCGCCGCCGTCGGGACCGCGGTACGTCTTAGCGGCGCCCATCCATTTCACGGGTGCGTTCTCCAAGAGATCCCACGTAAGCCGGTTGAGCCCCGCGTGATTGGTGAGGTAAGGTTTTGGTTTATCATCGACGTCGTGCGTGCCGGCGAGCCGCCGCACGAGCCGGCCGGCAGGTCCGACGACATCCAACTCCGGCCTTTGTTTTGCGGGTTTGGCGAGGTAATACGTGAGCATCACGCCGACATCGGGATTGCTGCCCGCGAACTGGTTATCGGGAGCCTTGTTGTCGTTGGTCTCCTCCGGCGACCATTGCCAGTGCCAGTACGTCGTGCGCGGTTGGAAGAGAAACGTTCCGGCGGCCTGCGCGGTGCGCAACTGCTGCAGCGGTGTGAGGTCGTCGAAGATCCACAGCGAGCGGCCGTGGGTCGCGAGGATCAAGTCGTTTGCGCGCGGCTGCACCCGCAAATCGCGTATCGACGTCGTCGGCAGGTTGTTCTGAAGACTCGACCACGAACGCCCGCGATCGAAAGATATCCATATACCCTGCTCCAGTCCGGCGTAGAGGACATCCGGATTGCGCGGATCTTGACGCACCGCGCGCACGTATTGGTCCGCGGGCAGATTCGCGGCGATCGAACGCCATGACACGCCGAAATCATCGGTCTCGAACAGATACGGCGCGCGGTCGCCCATGAAATGACGGTTGAGCGCCACAAAGGCGGTGCCTGCGCTGTGCGGTGAAGCTTCGATCGTCTCCACTTGCCCGAATTCGGGGAGGCCGGGCATGCTCACGTTCTTCCACTGCGAGCCGCCATCGGTGGTCAATTGAACGAGACCGTCGTCAGTGCCCACCCAGATCACGCCCGCCTGCACAGGGGAAGGAGCGATATCGAGGATGGTGTCGGAGATCTCGGCGCCCGAAACGTCGAGTGTGATCGGTCCGCCGGACGCGAGCTGATGTTCCTTGATGTCGCGCGTGAGGTCGGGACTGATGCGCGTCCAGTGGCGCCCGCGATCGTCGCTGCGGAAGACCACATTCGCGCCGACGTAGGCCACGCGCGGATTCTGGGGCGAAAACGCGATCGGCGAGTCCCAGTTCCAGCGATACTTGAACTTGTCGACCGCCATGCCGTTGAAGTCGCGAGGATATGGCGAAACATCATAATTCTGCTGCGAGCGAACGTCGAAGATGCCGTATGTGCCATTTTCCGTGTTGTTCCAAAGCAGGTTCGGATCGAGCGGGTCGGGCCACACGAACATGCCGTCGCCGTAGTTGATCTCGAACCAGTCGCGCGCGAGGATGCCGGCCGCGTTGCGGCTGTCGTTTGGAGCGCAAAACGACGCGTTGTCCTGAAGGCCGGCGCACACGCGATACGGCACTTGCAAGTCGTAGCCGACGTGATAGAACTGGCCGATATCGATGTTGCCCGGCCAGATCCAGGTCTTGCCGCCGTCGTGCGAGAGCACCACGCCGCCGTCATTGCCGACGATGAGGTGCTTGCCGTCGTGAGACCACCAGATGGCATGATAGTCCACATGCACAGACCTGGCGATCTTCTTGAAGGTGCGGCCGCCATTGGTGCTCTCGGCAAGGTCCTCTGACAACGCCAGCACCCGGTTCTGATTGGTCGGGTCGACGGCGACGTGACTGAAATAGAACGCGCGCTGATTGACAAGACTGTTCGACGATACGAGCGACCACGACTCGCCGCCGTCGTCGGAACGCCATAGCACGCCTTGCTTTGACTGGATGACCGCGAAGACGCGTTGCGGTTTGCCCGGGGCGACGGCCACGCCGATGCGGCCCATCAAGCCTGAAGGCAGACCGTGCCCTTCGATCTTGCGCCAGGTCTTGCCGCCGTCGCTCGAACGATACAGGCCGTCGTCCGGACCGCCGCTCGTCAGATTCCACGGTACCCGGCGATACTGCCACATGCCGGCGAACACGACGCCGGGATGGGCCGGATCCCAGGCCATATCGGATACGCCGGTGGAAGGGCCGACATACAGCGTTTTCTCCCACGTCTTGCCGCTGTCGCTCGTGCGATAGACGCCGCGAGCTTCACTGTCCTTATAGGGATCGCCGAGGGCGCCGACCAGCGCCGTGTTGGAATCGCGCGGATCGACGAGGATCTTGGAGATCTGCATCGTGTCGTCAAGACCACGGTGCTGCCATGTCTTGCCCCCGTTTGACGACAGCCACACGCCGTCGCCGTACGAGACGTTTTGGCGAGGATTCGCTTCGCCCGTGCCGACCCAGACGACGTCCTTGTTGGAAGGGGCGATCGCGATCGCCCCGATGGCGGCGACCGGCTGCTTCTCGAATACGGCCTGCCACGTTCCGCCCGCGTCGATCGTCTTGAAGACGCCGCCATCCGCCGCTCCCACGTAATAGAGGAAAGGATCGGCGTCCGTTCCGGCGGTCGCAGAGACTCGCCCGCCGGAAATCGCGGGCCCGATCTGACGCCACTCGAGGTGCGAGTAAGGCTCGGCGCAACGTCCAGCGCTCGACACAAACATGACTGCGAGCACCACGAAGCTCGCCGGCACATAACACAAATGCTTCATGCCGCGCATCTTCGCGCGGGGCGGAGCCCGCCCTTCGCGGGGCTTGGTTTGCGCCGCTTTTGTTGACAGCGATTCGTTTGGCATGGTAGCATGGGGTTCTGTACCGCATCGAGCCCTCAGGCGAAGCGGGACGTCACGTTTCAGGAGACGGATTTTTTTGAGCAAGAATTTTCTGACGGCTTTGAATCTTGGCGATCTCCCGTTGGGGATCGCGCGAGTTGCCGTTATGCGCGGAGGGGTTGAGCGATCGCAGACGAGGTAGGCTTGGAAAAGCCTACCAGGTCTAAAGTGTTCGAGGCCTCCGCGATGCGGGGGTCTCGTTTTTTTGCGGCCCAATGTAGTGCCGGGGCCGCTTTTAGATGTAGTGCCGGGGCCTTAGCCCCGGATCGTTAGGGAGGTGAGAGCAATGAACGACTGGGTTTCGTTGGACGCGGTTCGCCAGCGTCAAGGCGAAGTACGCGATGATGTCGCGAGACTGCGGCTTGGCGCGTCCGCCGATGAGCGGCGCTACAACGCTGCCCGCCGCCGCTACGCGCGCTGGCTCGTGGCCGCCGGCAGGTTCCTCGTCAATTGGGGCGAGGCGGTCGGAGGCGACAATGCCGGAACGCAAGACGGAGCGTCACAGCGGTGCGTCTAACGCGCATGAGGCATTTCGAGGCAACATAGAGACTCGAAGTGCCTCAATTTATTCGCGCGCGGCGATCGGTCTGGCGCGCACGAACGACAGCGTATTGCGGCCGGCGTGTTTGGCTTCATACATCTGCGCGTCGGCGGTCTCCAACAGCCGATCCGCGGGCTGCCGCTCATCGGGATCGACGTCTTCGGGATACTGCGCAAGGCCGATGCTGATCGTCACGTGCGGCGATCCGTCGCGCGACGTGAAATCGGCCGATGCGATGCGCCGGCACAGGTCCTGTCCGAGCCTGATCGCGTCTTCTTTGCGGCCATCGAGAACGGCGATGCAGAACTCGTCGCCGCCGTTGCGGCCCGCAAAGCCCTCGGTGCGGGCGGCCAGCTCTTTGAAAGTCGCGGCAAGCCGCTTCAGCAGCGCATCGCCCGCTGCGTGGCCGAAGCGATCATTCCACTGTTTGAAGAGATCCGTGTCGATGAAGTACAGCGCCACGGACGATCTGCCCGAGCGGCGACGCCGTGTCTCGACCTCATCGCGCAAACGCCTCCGGAAACTCACCGGCGTGAGCAGCCCCGTGAGCCCGTCGATGTCGGAGGTCCGGCGGACTTGATCCGTAAAGCGCGCGCGTTGCAGCGCGTCACCGGCCAGCTGCGCGATCGTCGAGAGCGTGAGCATATCGTCCGTCGTGAACGGGCTCTTGCGCGGGCGGTCGGCGTACAGCACACCGACGACTTCGGCGCGCCGGCCTTGCGCTTGCGGACGCAGCATCGGAACTGCCGCGGCCCACAGCGTGTCGCGGCTGCCGGCGATGGGACCGATCTCGAGTTTCGCGCCCGTCGGTGATGCACCGAGATCGATCGCGTCGATCGGGCCGACCGTCGCGTACGGGCCAGGTCCCGTGATGGCCGTGCGCGCCTCGCGCTTCACCCAGTCGACGATCGTATCGCCGTCGTAGGGCTCGCCTTCGCGCAAGAATTCGATATAGGCCGGGCCGCGTTTGGCGCCCAGCATCAAATGGCCGCCGTCCACGTAAAAGCACAGGAGCGTCTGAGCGGGCACGAGCACGGCGACGCGGTCGAGAATTCTGGAGCACGTCGCTGCGGTAGACTCCATCGCGGCGTTGGTCAACGCAGGAGCGATGTTCTCCAATTCGGCAAAGCGCCGCTCGGCGCGCTCGGCGCGCAGACCAAGCGCTCTCGAGCGCAGACTGAGAAGAACGATGACCGCAACGGCCAACGCCGCACTCAGCGCGGCGAGCGCTAGCGAGATGGGATTATCAGTTACGATGTTGCGCGAGGCTCCTTGACATCGTTCGTTTCGCCTGGGCCGCCGGGGACCCTTGAGCCACCATATCACACTTTTCTGAGCTGCCGGAAAGTGCGGATGTCCCGGGCTAGATCTTGAAACGAGCCTCGAACGCGGCTTGGAACGGCAAGGTCGTGCCGACGAAGCCGGTGTTGTTGTTGTTCAGCCACATCGCATATGGGAAGCGCAGCGGCGCCGGCGCGCTCGCCGTCGGAGCGAAGTTGCCGACCGGCGGCAAAATGCTCGAGGGCAGCGTCGAGTAGACGCAGATGTTCGGGTAATCCCAAGCATAGCCGCGCTGATGGCAGGTATCGACGAGATTGGTCAGCGTCAACGTATAGCTAGCGCGGTCGGTCGCGCGCAGCGTGATCTGGGCGTTGACCGTGATGCGCGACGGTTCGTTGAAGTCCCCGAAGTTGTCAAACTTGCCGGTGTAGACGTCTGGGATGAGGATGTTGCCGCCAAAGCCGGATCGGTCGGCTGCGCTGCACGTCGCGTTGGTGCCGCTGACGCACGCGGATGGATCGTAGCCCGGCCATACCAACGGCGAGCCGTATTTCGCACCGGAGCTGTACGCGAGGCTGGGCGCGAAGCTCCACTTGTCGTGCTTGAAGTTGAGGATGAGCGAGGCGACGCTCGGCGTTTCGAAGCCATTGCCCCCCGCGAAGGGCGCCGGGATCAGGTCGTACGTCGAGTACCAGCCGTTGCGGTCGAACAGCGGCTGCGGCATCTGGCTGAAATACGGGTTGACCACGTCACCGGCACCGCACGCCCCGAGCGGGGCGTTGGTGGTCGCGCTGAAGCACGGCGCCGCATTGGCGCTCGCGATGCCGTTGCCGGTGCACTGCGGGCTCGTGGAAGCGGCGCAGGCCGACGTGAAACCGTTGTACTTCTGCAGATACGTATTGAGGTTGTCGATGACGTTGCGGCCGTTGGCGAAGTTCTGGTATTGGATGCGGCTGCGCGTGTACGTGTACGCGAGCTTGGCCGCAAAGCCGTTGCGGTCGAAATCGCCGGCGTTGAACGCGAACTCGACGCCGCTCGAGATCTGATGGCCGGCATTGAAACTCGCGAACAAGCCCGTCAGCGGGTTGACGATGAGCTGCTGCAACTGGTCTTGCGTGCTGCGATAGAACGGCGTGAGCTTGAACGATTTGAGCGTTCCGGGGAAGTGGTGCTCCCACGACAGATCGAAGTTCGTCGACCGGTCGGGCCGGACGTCATGCTCGGGCGTGCTGAAGCCGTATTGCAAAAAGTCGGCGCCGAGCAGCACCGGCAAGTTGGGTTCTACGGTGTTCCACGACGCCTCGCGCGTGCTCGCGGGCCGGGCATACAAGCCGGCTGAGAATCGCAGGACGTTGTCAGGATTGGCCTGCAGCGTCACGCCGAAGCGCGGCTGGACCACCGTGTGCGAGAAGCTGCCTCCGCCCGATGGATTCGTCAGGCTGACCGGCGCAGTGGCCGGCGGACACGGGTTGAGCACGCCTGCGGTGTAGCCGCGGTTGACCGGAGCCAGCAGGCCGGGGCCGAAACAGAACTCGCGATTGTACGCGGCAAACCAAAACGCGCGTGCACCGACCGTCAGATCGGGATACTGAACCGCGTAGCTCTCGCCGCGAACGCCGATGTTGAACGTGAGTCGATCGTTGGGTTTCCAGGCGTCGTTGACCGACAACGCGGTGAAGGTCGGCTTGACATCGTTGAGGTTCGCATGATACCCGGCGGCCGTGGTGAGCCACTGGGCGTTGGCGGCCAACGCGCTGCCAATCGCAGCGTAAGGCATCGGGCCCGCACCCAACCCTGGGAAGCGGCCGCGGTTCGCGGTGCTGAAGCAGGTGTTTTGCGCTCCTGTGCTGTCGTAGCAGTTGCCGCCTGAGTCCACGAGATTGGTGATGAACGAGGCTTGGCCCGAGGACGAGCTGCAGTCCGCGGAGCACGGCGGGAAGCCGCCGGTGTTGGAGTAACGCGTCGATCGGCCTCGCGAGTAATATGCCCCGAGCGTCAACAGGTTGTGATCGTTGAACTGGTTGGCGTATTGTGCGGCGCCGCCATACTGATGCATGATGTTCTCGTAGTCGCTGATCTCAGCGCCGAACGGCAAGAACGACGACAGCGGACCGTAGATGTACCAGCCCGAGTAGATGCCGAATCCGAAGATGCGGAAGTAAGCGTTGTTCGATATGTTATGCTGCCAGCCCAACTTGTAGATGTTGACGTCGTTGACGTTGCTGTCGCGGATCTCGAGCGGGAGCGACGTGCACTCCGGGTAGCACGAAGCCGACGCCGACGGAACGCCGTGCTGGCTGCTCGGGAACGCGTAGTAGGTCACGCCGGCGGCGCTGAACGGCGCGAACAGCTGGCCGGTGTACACAAAGCCGTCTTGCCAGGGGATCGGACTGCCGCCGTTCGTCGCGTACACAGCCGTCGGTCCGCCCAAGTCGTTGATCGAGCTGTTGTACGTGCCGCTCAGCAAGGCTCCCAGAACCAGCAACTGCAAATCGTCGGACTGGGAGCCGTTGCCGTGCCCGAGTCTCCAATGAAAGTTGGCGATCGTTTCGCGATCCTGCGTCTGCGCAAAGCCATACGATTGGCCGGGCGCGGCGCTCCATGTCGCTCCCCCGCTGCCATCCCAGATCCCCGAATTAGTGCCGCAGCAGTTCAGAGGATAGAAGTAACCTGCGGCACCCGCGCCATTGGTCTGGTTGATATAGCGGTAGCCGGTGCTGGTCGCCAGCGTCGCCACGTAATAGCTGAGCTTGTTGCTGGGCGTCGCTCCGCTGATCTCGATCGTGCCCTTGTTGTACAACGAGGGCCAACCGATGCCCAAGGTCACCGCGTTGGAACCCGGGTATGAACCGCGCTTGACGATCTGGTTCACGTAGCCCGAAATGCTCGAGGCATCGGACGTGGCAAGCGTGCCGCCCGTGTAGACCTGCAGCTCTTGTTGGCCGAGGTTGGACAGAAACGTCATGGGGGCGTTGTCATACGACCGGTTGACCGGAATGCCGTCGAACTCCCAACCGATCTGATCTTGGTCGCCGCCCCGGATGTAGGCCGTCTGATACCAGCCTTGCTGGGCCTGCGGCAAGTTGACGCCCGGCACCGAGACCATCGCGGCGTAGGCTTGGTTCAGGTTGCCCGGGCCGCCGAGCGGCGTCGCCGCCAGCGCTGCGGAGGAGTTGATGGAATAGACGTCGCTCGTCGTGCCGGGTTTGACGAGATCGCTGGTCGCGCGGACGACGACTGTTCCGATCGTGGTGAGCGCCTTGACCAGCGCGACCGAAATGCTTTGGGTTTGGTCGGCGAGCACCGTGACGCCGCTTTGCGTGGCCGTGGTGTAGCCCGGTTTCTCCACGCTGAGGACGTATGTGTCTGGCGCGAGCGAGACGAACACGTAGTTTCCGGTCGCGTTGGTCTGCGCGGTCCCCGACTGTGACGCGGAAACCGCGCTCACCTTCGCGTCCGCTATCGGCGCGCTGCTGGCGCTGTCGTAGATCCTGCCGCTGATCGAGCCGGTCGTGCCGGCGAGCGCCGGCCCAAACGCAAACGCGAGCAGGCCGCTCGCGAAAACCAATGCCGAAAGACTGCGACGGATGCCTTGCATTGAGGAGTCCCCCTGTCAGCTCGAGCGGCGATACGCTGGCGACGTATTCTTAAGACGTCTTAAGGGACCTTTTGGTCTTTTTTCGGCAGTGGTTTGGCCGGGTTGCCTGCGACCCGTTCGCCCGCGGGCACATCGCGGTTGACGACCGAGCCCGCGCCGGTCATCGCGCCCTCGCCGACCTCCACGGGCGCCACCAGCGAAGAATTCGATCCGATAAATGCACCGGACCCGATTTTGGTCTTGTGTTTGCGCCGGCCGTCGTAGTTGCAGGTGATCGTGCCGGCGCCGACGTTGACGCCTTCTCCCAGTTCCGCATCGCCGAGATACGTGAGATGGCCGGCTTTGGTGCCGCGCCCCATCTTCGTGTTCTTGAGTTCGACGAAATTGCCGATGTGCGCGCCCGCTTCCACCGCCGAGCCGCCGCGCAGGTGCGCGAAGGGTCCCACCGTCACACCGGCGCCGACCGTGCTCTCGCGAACGACGGAGTTGAGGACCTCGGCGCCATCGCCGATCTCGGAATTCACGATGGTCGTGCCCGGCCCCAGCACTGCGCCGCGCCCAACGCGCGTCGAACCGCGCAGGTACGTTTGCGGGAATATGGTGGTGTCGGGCTGGATGGCGACGTCGACATCGATATAGGTCGAGGCGGGGTCCACGATGGTGACGCCGGCGAGCATGTGCTCTCTAAGGATGCGCCCTTGCATCGCCTTGCGGGCAGCGGCTAGCTCGACGCGCGTGTTCACGCCCATGACGTCGAGCCTCGAGCCGCAAGCGATGGTGACGATCGTATCTCCGGCCGCGGCTGCCACGCCGATGCAGTCAGTCAGGTACAGTTCTCCCTGCACGTTGTTCGCCCGAAGCGACTTCAGATACGCGCGCAACCGTTTGGGTGCGAAGCAGTAGACGCCGGCGTTGACTTCATCGATGGCTCGGATTTCGGGAGAGGCGTCGGCGACCTCCACGATGCGCGCGACCTTCCCGCCCTGGCGCACGACGCGGCCGAAGTCAGAACGCGGCGAAACGCGGGCCGTGGCGAATGCGACGGCGGCGTCCTTTTTGTCGCGCGCTTGGATCACGGACCGTAGAAGGGCCGCCGGCAGCAGCGGCATGTCGGCGCTCACGATCAGCACCGGCGCTTCGCCTGTGACGGCTTTCATCGCGAGCTGCACCGCGTGACCGGTGCCGTTTTGCGGTTCTTGCACGACCGTGCGCACGCCCAACACTTCGACGGCTTCGGACAGCTCCGGACCCACGACAGCGATGATGTCGCGGGCACCCGCCGCTTGCGTGACAGCGAGCGCGTGCTCGAACATCGTCCGTCCGCACACGTCATGCAGCACCTTCGGCCGCGCGCTCTTCATGCGCGTTCCTTTGCCCGCAGCGAGGATCACGGCGATCGGGCGCGCGCTCACTGCTCTGCTCCCACCGCTTGGGCGCGACTCGCCAGGCGCGCGATGAGCGCCTCAACGCGCGCGAGGACGACGTCGCGGCCGAGGATGCGGCAGACGTCGAAGATGCCCGGACTTACCGGTTGACCGGTCACCGCCACGCGCAGCGGGTGGATGTAGACAGCGGCTTTGACGCCGTGCCGCTCGGCAAGCGAACGGATAGCATGCTCGACTGCGGCAGCGCTGAATTCCGGCGCATCCGCCAACGCTTCGCGCGCCTCGCGCAGTCGCTCGAGCGTTTCCGGCGCGGCGCAGTGCTTGGCCAGCGCCTCCGCGCTCGGTTCGATCGCCCCCGACGTGAAGAAATACGCGCCCTGTTCGATGATCTCGCCGATGGTCCGCGCGCGCTCTTGCAGCAACGCCGTCACCTGCTCGACGTGCGGCTTGTCGATCCGGTCCGGCGCCGGCGTGCGCGACTCCAGCATCCGCTGCACGCGCGCTGCGAGATCCGCAGGGGCCAGCGCCTTCATATACTCCTTGTTCATCCACGCCAGTTTGTCGCGATCGAAAATAGCGGGATGCTTGACCACGCCGTCAAGCGAGAACTCCGCGATCATCTCATGCCGCGTGAGGATCTCGCGATTGCCGCCTGGCGACCAGCCCAGCAGCGCCATGAAGTTCACGAGCGCCTCGGGGAGGTAGCCCGCCTCTTCGTATTCGTTGACGAACGTGGCGCCGTCGCGCTTGCTGAGTTTGCGGCGCTCCTCGTTCAGGATGATCGGGACGTGCGCGAACTGCGGCGGCGTCCAGCCGAAGGCTTCGTACATCAGGAGCTGCTTGGGCGTGTTGGCCAGGTGCTCGTCGCCGCGGATGACGTGGCTGATCTGCATGGCGTGATCGTCCACGACCGCCGCGAAGTTGTAGAGCGCGCCGCCGTCGTTCTTCACGATGACGAAATCGCCGATGCTTTCGGCCGGGAAGGTGACGTCGCCGCGGATCAGATCGCGGACGAGGACTTCGCGCTTTGGATCCACGCGCATGCGGAGCGCAGGCGACACGCCCGCGGATCGTTTGGCGGCGACTTCCGATGCGGTCAAGGCGGAACAGCGACACTCCGCCGCATTGGCATCGCAGAAACATTCGTAGGCGGCGCCTTTTGCCAACAATTCTCGCGCGGCAAGGCGGTGCTCGTCTGCGCGCTCGCGCTGACGATAGGGACCATACGGCCCGCCGACATCAGGGCCTTCGTCCCAATCGAGATTGAGCCAGCGAAGCGCGCGGAAGATCGCCTCGTAGAAGTCGTCGGAATAGCGCGCGGAGTCCGTGTCCTCTACGCGCAGCACGAACACGCCGCCGGTATGACGCGCCAGCAGCCAATTGAACAGAGCCGTGCGCGCGCCGCCGACGTGCAGATAACCGGTAGGACTGGGTGCGAAACGTACCCGGACGGGTTGCACCCCCACAGTGGATCGCTTTCCCGTTACGATGCGGCGACGCGCTTGCCGCATTCGCGGCGCACGAAGTCGACGATTTGCGCGATGGGCGTGCCTGGCGTGAACACCGCCGCAACGCCGGCATCCAAGAGCGGTTTGATGTCCTCGGCTGGAATCGTGCCGCCCCCGAAGAGCACGATGTCGTCAGCCTTGTTCTCTCTGAGCAGTTCCTTGATGCGCGGAAACAGCGTGAGATGCGCGCCGGAAAGAATCGACAGGCCGACGCCGTCAACGTCCTCCTGGATGGCCGCTTCGACGACCTGCTCCGGCGTCTGGTGCAATCCGGTGTAGATCACCTCAAAGCCGGCGTCGCGCAGCGCGCGAGCGATGACCTTCGCGCCGCGATCGTGCCCGTCGAGTCCGGCTTTGGCGACGAGAATGCGGATCGGTCGCGCCATTTAGATGAACGCCGGCTCCCGGTAACGGCCGAAGACGGGCTCGAGCGCCGCAGAGATCTCGCCGAGCGTGGCTTTGCTCTTGACGCAGTGCAGATAATGGGGCATGAGGTTCTCATCCGTCTCGGCTGCGCGCTTGAACGCTGCGAGCGCCGACTCGACCTTCGATCCGTCGCGCGCTGCACGGTACGCCTTGACGCGTTCGCATTGCTCGACTTCTATGGCGCGATCGATCTTCAAAAGCGAGATCGGGTACTCTTCCTCGGTCACGAACTCGTTCACGCCGACCACGATGCGCTCGCCGTTCTCGACCTCGCGCTGGTAGCGGTACGATGCGTCGGCGATCTCGCGCTGGAAGAAGCCGTTGTGTATGGCCGGGATGACGCCGCCTTGCGCGTCGATGCGGCGGAAATAATCCTCCGCAGCCGCCTCAATCTCGTTCGTCAGGCGTTCGACGAAATACGACCCGCCGAGCGGATCGATGACGTTGCCGGCGCCCGTTTCGTAGGCGATGACCTGCTGCGTGCGCAGCGCGAGCTGCACGTTCTTCTCCGTGGGCAACGCGAGCACTTCATCCAACGAATTCGTGTGCAGCGATTGCGTCCCGCCGAGCACCGCGGCAAGCGCTTGGAAAGCCGTGCGCATGATATTGTTCTCGGGCTGCTGCGCGGTGGCTGAGCAACCCGCCGTCTGCGTGTGAAAACGCATCATCCACGAACGCGGGTTCTTGGCGCCGAATCGCTCGCGCATGTGGCGCGCCCAAATGCGGCGCGCGGCGCGGAACTTGGCGATCTCTTCGAAGAAGTCGGAATGGGAGTTGAAGAAAAAGGAAAGGCGCGGGGCAAAGTCGTCGATGTCGAGACCGGCTTTGATGCCCGCCTCGACGTACGCGAAGCCGTCGGCGAGCGTGAAGGCGAGCTCCTGCGCGGCGGTCGAGCCCGCTTCGCGGATGTGATAGCCGGAGATCGAAATCGTGTTCCATTTCGGCACGTTCTTGGCGCAGTAGCCGATCATGTCGGTGATGATGCGCATCGAGGGCTCGGGCGGATAGATCCACTCCTTCTGCGCGATGTATTCCTTGAGCATATCGGCTTGCATGGTGCCGCCGAGTTTCTCTTGCGGCACGCCTTGGGCTTCCGCGGTCGCGATGTACATGGCCAGCGCCACCGGCGCGGTGCAGTTGATCGTCATCGAGGTCGTGATCTTGCCGAGGTCGATGCCCTCGAAGAGGTCTTGCATGTCTTGCAGCGTCGCGATGGCCACGCCGCACTTGCCCACTTCGCCGAGCGCCCGCGGATGATCGGAATCGTAGCCCATGAGCGCGGGCATGTCGAACGCGACCGAAAGTCCGGTCTGCCCTTGTGCGAGCAAGAACTTGTAGCGTTCGTTGGTCTGCTTGGCGGTGCCGAACCCGGCGAATTGGCGCATCGTCCACAAGCGCCCGCGATACATCGTTGAATGGATGCCGCGGGTGTAGGGATACTGCGCCGGGTATGACAGATCGCGCTCGTAGTCGATGCCCGCGAGGTCTTCGGGCAGATACATGGGCTTGAGCGGATGGTCGGAGATAGTCCGGTCGGTGGCGCCCGGCAGTTTGGCGGCGTTATCGAACTCGGCTTGCCAGCCCGCCTTGCCCACGGCGGCCTTCGCCGGCCCGTTCTTAGCCCTCTTGCCCTCGCCGTTGATCAGTTTAGCCACAGTCAGTCCTCTCTGACTTATCGTTTCGCCCTGCGGGCTTGGCACGCCTTCGGTCGGGTTTCGGGCGCGACAAGGATAGACCGTCCTTGACCGCGCGAAGGAACGCCTGATATAATCCGGGGGCACTAGCGACTACCCTTCGCACCGAACGGCGCCATGCGGCTGCCAGTCCGGTCGCAAGACGAAGGCTCTAAAAGACCGACCGAATCCGTTCGCAATTTGTCTTTGAGGGTAGCCCTGCATCAGCGGGCTTTTTTTGTTGGCGTCGCCCGCACGTCATGAGGAGGCCGGACACGACTACCGCGATTTCGTACCATTAGCAAAGCGCTACGCGTCAATGAGCAGATCCGCATTCCCCAAGTCCGCGTGATCGCGGACGACGGCACCCAACTCGGAATCATGGCGACCTTCGAAGCGCTGCGGCTCGCCCGCGAGCGCGGGGTCGACCTGATCGAAGTCTCGCCGACGGCCTCACCACCCGTTTGCAGGCTCGACGACTACGGCAGACTCCGGTACGAGCAGGACAAAAAAGATCGCGAGACGCGCAGGAAAGCGCACAAGATGGAACTGCGGGAAGTCAAGCTCCGTCCGAAGATCGAGGAGCACGACTACGCGACCAAATTCCACACCTGCGAGCGCTTGCTCCACGACGGCGACAAAGTGAAAGTGACGATCATGTTCCGAGGTCGAGAGATCTCGTACGCGCAGCAAGGACGTAAATTGCTGGATCAGATGGCGCAAGATACCGCGCCGATCGCGATCGTGGAGCGCGAACCGCGGCTGGAAGGCCGCAACATGTTCATGATCTTGTCGCCGAAACCCGAGGTGGTCGCGGCTCACGGCGCGGCCAAAGCGGCGAACATCGCTGCAGAAGCGGCGAAACACCATGCAACGAAGCCGATCGAGGTCAAAAATGCCTAAACTGAAAACGCATCGAGGAACCGCCAAGCGCGTGAAGGTCACGGGCACGGGTAAGTTCATGCGCGAGCGCCAGTTCTCCGGATGCAGCCACATCCTCACGAAGAAGTCGCCCAAGCGCATCCGCAAGTTCCGCAAACAGGTGGTGGCCGACAAGACCGACGTGCGCAAGCTGCGACTGAAACTTCCGTACGCGTAGGATTCCGGGGCTAAAGCCCCGGCACTACAAGATTATGTTGTCGTAGGTAAGGAAACAAAATTATGGGACGCGTGAAACGCGGTATGATGTCGCTCAACAAGCGACGCAAAGTGTTGAAAGCCGTCAAAGGCTTTCGGGGCGCCCGCGGCCGGAACTACAAGGCAGCCAACGAAGCGCTGCTGCATTCGCTCACGTACGCGTTTCGGGATCGCCGGCGACGCAAGCGCGATTTCCGTTCGCTGTGGATCGCGCGCATCAACGCCGCAGCGCGCCAAGAGGGGATCACCTACAGCCGCCTGATGAGCGCGCTGAAGAAAGAGGGTCTGTCCATCAATCGCAAAGTGCTGGCCGAACTCGCGCTCAACGACCAGCCGGCGTTTGCGCGTTTGCTGGAGGTCGCCAAGAAACACGCGCCGGCGCCGGTCGGGGCGTAAAACCGTGGCGAACGGATCGGTGGGTTTTCACAGCCCGCAGATCCGAGCTGCCCGACTGCTGCATCAAAAGAAGCACCGCACGCTAAAGCGGTGCTTTCTGATTGAAGGGCCGACGCTGATCGAGGCCGCCCTCGAGGCGGGTGCGCATCTCGAAGCGGTCTTCGTCGTGCCGGAGCGCCACCCAGCCGTCGATGCTGCAGCCTCCCGAGCGCGCGAGACAGGTGTGCCGGTGCACCCGGTCGAGCCGCGCAGCATCGACGCGTTAGCGCAGACGAAGACGCCGCAGGGCATCGTGGCCGTGGCGCGCTTCTTCGATCGGCCGCTGTCGGCGCTCGCCGAGCTGCTGCCCGAGAAGGGACCGGTGCTCGTGTTAGCGCTCCACGACCTCGACGACCCCGGCAACGCCGGCACGATGGTGCGCAGCGCGGAAGCCTTTGGTGCAGCGGCGGCGTGTTTCGGGCCGCACTCGGTCGAACCGTATAACGATAAGGTGGTCCGCGCCGCCATGGGGTCACTCTTCCGCCTCCCGATATTCCGGTACGAGCGCTGGGAAGAGATGCTGAGGGCGTCGGCCCAGAGCGGGCTTTGCCTCGTGGCAGCCCAAGCCGGTGCCCCGGACGTGCGTTCAATAACCCCAGGACCGCGCATCGCGCTGGTGGTCGGCAACGAACGAAGGGGACTTGAAGGCATACCTCCGGACGACATCGCCCAGCGGGTCGGCATACCGCAGTCGCCCCAGGTCGAATCCCTCAACGCAGCGATCGCGGGGTCGATTTTGCTCTATGAATTGGCTCGTTCGAGCGGCCTTCTGAAGGCCAAAAAATGAGAACAAATAACGACGAAAAGTCAAGCCCCCTCCCCGCCTTGTTCTCATCACACCCGTGTGCTATACTCAGGTTCGAACTAACGGAGTAATACAAGGAGGTCAGGCATCCCAGATGCTTTCTCCCGCGTTATTTTGGAAGCTTTTCATGGCGACCGGCTCCGTAAAAGCCTACATCGTGTACAGACTGATGGCGCCATCAGGATCAGCGAACTAGATAGCTCAAGGTAGGTTTTGAGTAGCCCGGGTGGCCGCAAGCGTTTGCGGCCATCTTGCATTTAGGAGCGGCGTTGAGCGACCAACTCCAGCAGCTCGAAAACGAGGTCATCGCGCGCGCGGCGGCCGTGACAAGCCTGGACGATCTCGAGGCGTTGCGCACCGAGGTGTTAGGCCGCAAGGGCGGCAGGCTCTCGCTGGTCATGGCGGGCCTGGCCAAGATGCCGCCCGCCGAGCGCGCGGCCTTCGGGCGTCTTGCAAACGATGCCAAGTCGCGCATCGAGAGCGCGCTCGCCGACGCGCGCTCTCGTCTCGAGAACGCGGCGGTCGAGGGAAGCTTAGCTCGCACCTACGATGTGACCCTCACCGCGGGCCCGCCGCGCACCGGCAGCGTGCACATCTTGCGCCGGACCCTAGACGACGTCGTCGCGTTTTTTCGCTCGCGCGGCTTTGCGATCGTCACCGGGCCCGAGGTCGAGACCGAATACTACAATTTCGAAGCGTTGAACATCCCCGCCGACCACCCGGCGCGCGAGGGCCTCGACACATTCTATCTCGACCCCGGCACGCTGCTGCGGGCACACACGTCACCGGTGCAGATGCGCACGATGGAGGCGTACCCGCCGCCGATAGCGATCCTCGCTCCCGGCAAGTGCTATCGGCGGGATTCGCTCGACGCGCGCCACTCGTTTCAGTTCCATCAGATCGAGGGGCTCCAGGTCGATCGCGGCATCACGTTCGGCCACCTCAAAGGCTTCGTCAGCGATTTGTGCCGGCATCTCTACGGCGAGAATCGGCGCACGCGCTTTCGGCCGTCATATTTCCCGTTCACCGAGCCCTCCGCGGAGGTCGATGTCTCGTGCGGAGTGTGCGACGGAAACGGCTGTCGCACGTGCGGCGGGTCGGGTTGGCTCGAGATGGGCGGCAGCGGCATGGTGCACCCCAACGTGCTGCGCATGGCGAAATACGATCCCGAGATCTTCACCGGCTGGGCCTTCGGCCTCGGCGTCGAACGCATCGCTATGGTGCGGCATGGCATCGACGACATCCGTCTGTTCGTGGAAAATGACCCCGCCTTCTTGGAGCAGTTCGCGTAGGTGCGCGCGCCGATCTCGTGGCTGAAAGATTTCGTCGCCGCTGACGTGCCGGCGCAGACCATCGCCGAGGTGCTCACGGCGCGGGGACTGACCGTCGATGATATCGTCCCCCAACCCACCCCGCAGCACATCGTCGTGGGCCGCATCGAGAAACTCGAGCGGCATCCGAACGCCGACCGCTTGCTCGTGGGAAGCGTCGACGTCGGGCGCGAGAAATTGCAGATCGTCACCGGCGCCGCGAACGTCGCAGCCGGGAATAAGGTGCCGATCGCGCTGGTCGGCGCTTCCGTCTTCGAGCACGGCTCGAGCGACGCCGCGGCCGGGCACGGGCGCATAAAAACGATCCTCAAAAGCGCCCTGCGCGGCGTCGAGTCCAACGGCATGATGTGCTCGGCGACGGAGCTGGCTTTGCCCGGCGAATTCGACGACGGCATCTTGATCATGGAGGACAGCGCTCCGGTCGGCGAAGATTTTTGGCGCGTGGCGCGATTCGGCGATGCGCTGCTGGACGTCGACGTGCCCGCAAATCGGCCTGACTGCCTGTCGATCATAGGGCTGGCGCGCGAGCTGGCCGCAGGGCTCAAAGTCGCATGGCGCGAGCCGGATTACCCGCCAGGCATAGGCGAGGCGCCATCTCCGCTCGGCGTCGAGATCGCGGATCCGAGCGTGTGCCGGCGTTTGCTCGGCCAGACGTTCACCGGTCTTCGCGGCGGGCGGTCGCCGATGTGGATGACGCTGCGCCTTCACGCTGCCGGCGTGCGTTCGCTGAACTACCTCGTCGACGTCTCCAATTTCGTGCAGATCGAGACCGCTCAACCGCTGCATTTCTACGACGCGAAGCTCGTGCGCGGCAAGGGCATCGTCGCGCGCGCGGCGCGTGCCGGCGAGAAGGTCGTCACATTGGACGGCGTCGAGCGCGAGCTGCTCGAAGGCACGCCCGTCATCGCCGACGGCGAGGGCGTCGTCGGGGTCGCCGGCATTTTCGGCGGTGTGCGCTCGGCCGTGACCGAGAAGACCACCGATCTGTTCCTCGAATCGCCGAATTTCGTCGGCGCTCGCATCCGCAGGGCGTCGCTGGCGCTCGGCTTGCGCACCGAGGGCGCAGCGCGGCATGAAAAAAATCTGCCGCTCGAGCTGCCGGAATTGGGGCGCCGCGCTGCCGCGCGCCTGCTGATGCAAGCCGGCGGACGGCCTTCCGCCGTCGTGGATGTCGGCGAAAAACCGGGCGCGCCCCGCACGATCAGCGCCCGGCCCGCGCGCGTCAACGCCCTGCTCGGAAGCGACTACACCGCGCAGCAGATGAGCGCGGCCATCGCGCCCATCGGATTGCGGAGCTCGGGTGGTGCTTCGCTGAAAGTGGAAATCCCCTGGTGGCGCATCGACCTCGCCGACGAGACCGACGTCGTCGAAGAGGTCGCGCGCGCGCTCGGCTATGACGGCATCAAGGAGCGCCCCTCCGTCGCCTCTCCGCAGACGATCGACGAGAGCCTCTTCGATCAGGAGAGCGCGTTGGCGCAGACGCTTGCCACGCTCGGCTATCACGAAGTCGTCACGCTGGCGCTGCAGGGGACTCGCGTCATCGCCGATTGGGAACGCTCGGGTTTGCCGTTCTGGCCCAAGCTGGTCGGCATCACCAATCCGCTTTCAGACGAGCAGCGCTTTGTGAGGCCCAGCCTTTTGCCCGGGGTGTTGACGATCGCGGCGCGCTGGTGGAAAAAGACGCCTGCACCGTTGCGCCTCTTCGAAACCGGCCACATCTTCCGCCCGCTCGATTCAGAAAAAGCCAAATGTAGTGCCGGGGCTTTAGCCCCGGGTACGGCCCCGGACGGCGCCTATTCGGAAAACGGCGTGTTTGAATGGCCCTCGCTGTGCGGCGTGGCAGCCTTCGCGGAGCTCGAGGCGGATGCTGCGATCGACCGGCACCTGCTCGCGGTCAAGGGCGAAGTCGAATCGGTCATCACAACGCTCGCGGGGACGCCCGGCGAGACAACGCAGCATCCGCGCTTCTATTTCCATCCCGGCGCTGCCGGCAACGTCACGCTCGAGGGGAAGGTCGTCGCCAAATTCGGGCGGCTTCACCCGCGCCTGGCGCGTGCCTACGAACTGCCCGAGGCATCGTACGCGTTCGTGCTCTACCTCGAGAACCTGCCGAAGACGCGACCGGTGCTGCCGCTCAAAGCGCTTCCGCGTTTTCCGGGGACCAAACGCGACCTTGCGGTGGTGGTCGCGGAAAACGTGAGCGCGGCCGACCTCATGCAAGCCGCGCGCGGCGCGGGCGTCGCGACGTTCGAGAGCGTCAGTTCTTTTGATGAGTACCGCGGCCCGCAGATCGGCGCCGGCAAGAAGAGCGTGGCCCTGACCGTGAGCTTGCGCAAGGCGGATGGAACCATCACCGATGCCGAGGCAGACGCAGGTCTCCGCGTCATCATCGAAGCGCTTCGCGAGAAGTTCGGAGCCCATTTGCGCGAGTGAGTTGGCCGGATGTCTTCGTCGCGCTCACGCTCGCCGTCACGTTTTGGGGCGGGTTCCGCTCGGGATTCGTCCGCGAGGCGAGCGTCTTGGCCGCGATCGCCCTTGGGTGGCTCGTGGCGGGAGCGCTTTCGGGCGTCGTGGCGGCGGTGTTCCCGTTTTGGCGAAGCCTGTCGGACGCCGCCATGCACCTCATCGCGTTTTGGCTGATCTTCTTGATCGTCTTCGCGGCCGTGCGCGCGCTGGGCTACATGCTCGAGCGCATCCCGCTTCCGCCCATCCTCGTGTTCTTCAGCCGTATCGGCGGAGGACTCGTCGGCTGCGCCAAGGCCCTGTTCGTGCTGTGGCTGATCCTCTTCATCGCGCTCTTCTTTCCTATAGATAAGGATGTGCACGCCGCGCTGCGAGCTTCGCCCAGCGCGAGAGCGATCGACAGCCTGAACCAGCCGGCGAACGCCTTCATCGAGCAGTCCACCCCGTCGCTCGTCCGTCCGATCGCGACCTTCGTGCTGAAGCACCACCGGATATAAAAAAAAGACCGGGGCTACAAGCCCCGGCCCTACATAACCCGTGCTACGATTAGTGTATGGGGATCCGCGGCCCGGCCGGGACTGAGAGCGGATGCCGAGCTACGGAGAACGTGGGGCTATACGTGATGGTGGTCAGCGGCGTCGAGTCGGTGGCTAGGATCTGGCTTGTGAACGTGATATTCACGGTCGTTCCCGACACGAACCCGATCGGTGGCCGAAACGTCAGAATACTTCCGCCGGCATCGAAGAGCTGGCTGTTACCGCTGAACTGAGCCATCGTCTGCGTCGGGCCTTGCTGGACACCGCTCACAAACGTCGTCACGAAAATCGTGCTCAAGTTGCCGAAATTGAACGTCGCCGCGCCTTGCACGGGCTTGGTGAACGTGCACGTGAAGTTCGGCGGATTGCTGGTGTCGTGCACGCACCCTACGGCGAATGAGCCCGCGGTCGAGGTCGGCGCGGGCGAGCAGCCGACGCCGCACGCTATCGTCGGCGCCTTGCTGTGATTGGATAGACCGAGAATCGCGGCCGCCGCCCCGAGGATCACGCCTACGACCGTGAACCCGCCGTTGCCGCCGCCGCTGCCAGGGACCGGTCCGGCCGCCGCACCGGCGGCATCCTGAGACACCGGGTCTTGGCTGATCAGCCTGTCGCCGATCGCCGGCTTGTAGCCGCCGCTCGTGTTGGAGATCACAACGATCGCGTCTTGATCGCTGATCTTTGAGATCTCGGCTTCTGCAGTTTTTTGGCCGTTGCGAACGACGTTGAAGCGTTGTCCGAGATGGAATCCCTCGATCAGCCCGAGATCGGCGTGCAAGCCGCCTTCCATAGACCAAATCGTGCCGACGCCGCTGCGCGGCGCCTCAAGGGTCGCGACGTCGGATGAGAACTTCGAAACCAACGAGCGGTAGTCGTTGGGGGTGAAGCTTTGCGTGAAGAACTGCGAGCGCATGGCCTGCACCGGGTGTACGCGATACAGCTGCAATCGGTACGAGATCTGACCGCTTTGATATTTGACGAGGTCGCCGATGATGACTTGGCCGGCTTGCGCGCCGGATGCGGCGCCGAGCGCGGAAAGCATGATGTCGCCGGTGAGCGCAGGCTTGACGGCCAGCGGACCGCCGCCGCGCATCTCGAAGCGGCCGCTTGAGGCCGCGCCGTCGTACAGCGCTTGGCTGAGGTTGTGTAGCACGTCCGCCGGCGCGTTCGCCGAATTCTCCAGCGTTGATACCGCCAGCGCTTGCGACGAGTCGCCGCGCGCGGGCATCGATTGCGGAAGCGCCACCATGCCAACGCAGGCAAGGGCGACGACTATGGCGAGACAGCGCGAAAGCGTCGAAAGACGAACGAATCGATTCACTGCGATTGAACCCCCAAGTTTTTCGTCCGAGGCGCCTACGCTCGCGCGGCAGCGCTTTCGATCAGGACCTCGGTTGCCGCGTTGATCCCGGCACCCGGCGAAACCCGGAGACCGAAGTCGCGCAAGACCATTTCGAGCGCGCCCAGCGCGGCGATGATGTCTCTTGGCCCGATGGCGCCCATGTTGCCAATGCGGATGACCTTGCCTTCCAGCTTGATCTGCCCGCCGCCGACGACCACTCCATACCGCTCGCGCAGCGCCTGCTGCAAAGCCTTGTGGTCGATGCCGGGTCCCGCGCTCACCGCCGTCACCGTATTCGAATAGGATCCGGGACGAGCGAAGAGCGAGAGTCCGAGCGCCGTGCAACCCGCTCGAATCGCCTGAGCGAAGAGAGCGTGGCGGGCAAAGGCGGCGTGCCGCCCTTCCTTGGTATAGTTATCGGACGCACGTTCGAGAGCCAATAGGACGTTGAAGGGGGGTGTCCAGGAGGTCTGCCCCTTGGCCAGGGCGGCCCGAGCATGCCTCAAATCGAAGTAAAAATGCGGCATGGCGGCGGTTTCGGCGGCATGCCAACCGCGCTCCGAAAGCGCGATCATCGCCGCTCCGGGGAGGCCGCCGAGAGCTTTTTGCGAGGCCGCGACCAGCGCGTCGATATGCCATTCGTCCATGCGCACGTCCAGCGCCCCGACGCTGCTCACCGCGTCCACGACGAGCAGGGCAGGATGATCGCCGCGCGCGCGCGCCAGCGCCTCGAGATCGCACGCCGCGCCGGTCGATGTCTCGTTATGCGTGACGAGAACGCCTTTGATCCGGCCTTCTCGGTCTCGCGAAAGCCGCTCGCGCAGCCGCTCGGGGTCGACGCCCGCGCCCCACTCCGTGTCGATCACCTCGACGTTCGCGCCGAAGGTCCGTGCGATCTTCAGCGCGCGGTCGCCGAACGCGCCCATCGGCATCGCCAGGATCGAGTCGCCGGGAGAAAAGAGGTTGACGATCGCCGCCTCGAGCCCGCCCGTGCCCGAGGAGCCGAGCAACAGCACCGGTTGCTTGGTCTGGAAGACGTCTTGGAGCTGCTCGTTGAGCTTGGCGTACAGTTTCGCGGCCGACGGGCCGCGATGGTTTTGCATCGGACGGGCGGCCGCCGCCATGACGTCGGGTGCGACAGTGACCGGACCGGGTATGAGCAGCAGTTCCTCCATCGTCGCTCCATTCGCCGCATTTTCGCGCGGTCCTTATACGAAGGGCGCGCTCAGCAACAGACTGAACTCGAAAGGTTGCGAGGCAGCGGAAGGAGGTGATGGTAAGGATGACGCGGAGCGACATCACGCGCTTGACGCACATGGTCTCCTGCGCCGGTTGAGCGTCCAAGGTTGACGCGAGCGTGCTCGCGCAAGTCCTGGGCGGACTCCCCCGCATAACCGATCCGAACGTGCTGGTCGGCAACGCATCGGCTGACGATGCCGGCGTGTATCGCTTGAGCTCCGACATCGCGCTTGTCTTGAGCGTTGACTTCTTCACGCCGATCGTGGACGATCCACGCACGTTCGGGCGCATCGCCGCAGCGAATTCGCTCTCCGACATCTACGCCATGGGCGCGCGCCCCGTGAGCGCGCTGGCCATCGCCGCGTTTCCTGAGGAAGGCCTGCCGCTGTCGGTCTTATCCGATATACTGGCCGGCGGGGTGGAGAAGGCGCGCGAGGCCGGCATCGACGTCATCGGCGGACACACGGTCAAAGATCCGGAGCCGAAATACGGATTGTCCGTGACGGGCATCGTGCATCCGGACCGCATCATCCGCAACTCGACGGCGCGGGCCGGCGATCTCCTCATCCTGACTAAGCCGCTGGGCACCGGGATCTTGACGACCGCGCGACGTCGCGATCTGATCGCCGACGAGGATCTCGCCGCTGCGGTGGCTTCGATGGAGACGCTCAATAGCGCCGCGTCGGAAGCGATGGCGCGGGGCCGCGTCCACGCGGCGACCGATATCAGCGGGTTCGGGCTCATCGGGCACTTGACTGAAATGACGCATGCCGGCAATGTCGGGGCGAAGATCGACGCTGCGGCCGTACCGCTTTTCGACGACGTCATCCAACTCGCGGCACGTGGCTGCGCTCCCGGCGGCACCGTAACGAACTTGGATCAGGCGCTTGCAGCAGGCGTTTTGTTCGCGGACAGCGTCTCGCCCGAGTTGAGCCTCGCGCTTTGCGATGCCCAAACGTCCGGCGGTCTCCTCATCTCGCTCGCCGAGGATTCGGCGGACCGTCTCTTGGAAGACCTTGCCAAACGCGGCGTTGCGGCTGCCGCCGTGATCGGCAGCATCACGCAACGATCCGGAATCGCGATTCGCTGAAAAAAATAGGAGAGTGCCCGTGATCCGCCAGATCCTGACGACTTTCTTGATGCTCGCCTGTCTCGCTATGCTCGGCGCCCAGCCGACGCCGGCGGCGGGCACCAAGCTCACCTATCCACCCGCAGCGCGCGGCGCCGTGACCGACACTTATTTCGGCACGGTGGTCGCCGACCCGTATCGCTGGATGGAAGACGTCGACTCGCCCCAGACCACCGCCTGGGTGAAGGCCGAAGGCGACCTCACACGCGCATACCTCGACGCCATTCCGCAGCGCCCGCAGATCCGCGATGCGTATCGCGCGCTGCGCAACTACGAGCGCTTGAGCGCGCCCTTCCACGAAGGCAAGCACTGGTTCTACTTCCGCAACAGCGGGCTGCAGAACCAAGACGTCTTATACATCCGAGATTCCGAAACGGGGCCGGCGCGCGTCTTCCTGGACCCGAACACGCTGGCGTCGGACGGCACGGTCGCGCTTTCGGGCCAGTCGTTCACGCGCGACGGGCGCTACATGGCGTACGCGACACAATCATCGGGTTCCGATTGGCAGACCTGGCACGTGCGCGATGTGCCGACCGGCCGCGATCTTCCCGACACGCTGCTGTGGACCAAATTCTCCGGCGCGGCGTGGGAGGGCGACAAAGGTTTTTACTATTCCGGTTACGACAAGCCGACGAGCGCCAACACCACGCTCGCGGCGCTCGGCGTCGAGAAGGTCTGGTTTCATCGCCTGAGCACGCCGCAATCGGCCGATCGGCTCGCATACGCGTCCACGGCGCATCCCGACGAGTTCGTCGGGGTGCAGCTGACGGAAGACGAACGGTACGTCTTCTTCTACCGCTCGAAGGGCAACGGCAACAGCCTCGCTTGGAAGCATCCGGGCGAATCCGATTCCGCGTTTCGAGAGGTTTACGCGCTCAACCCGGATGTGCAGTACAATCCGGTCGGCGACGACGGGACTCGCATCTACGTCCAAACCAACCTGAACGCGCCGCGCTTCCGCTTGACCTGGTTCGACGTCAAAGATCCCAAGCACGCGCTGCACGACATCGTTCCGCAGTCGGCCGACACCCTCCAGAACGTCTCACTGATCGGCAACACTTTCTATTTGGAATACCTTCATGACGCGCACTCCGTCGTGCACGTCGTCGATATCGCGGGCCGCTCGCACGGTGAGATCGCGTTGCCCGGCATCGGCAGCGGCGGATTGCCGGAGGCCAAGCGGAAAGACCGCATCGCTTATTACGGGTTCGCTTCGTTCACGTACCCGACGACGATCTATCGCTACGACACCGTGACCGGACAAAGCAAGGTGGCGCTCCGCCCGGCGGTCGCCTTTGACGGCTCGCGGTTCGTCACCGAATTGCTCTTCGCGACGTCGAAGGACGGCACAAAGGTCCCCGTGTTCGTCACGCATGCCAAGAACATGCCGCTCGACGGCTCGACGCCTACGATTCTTTACGGCTACGGCGGGTTCGACATCTCGCAGACGCCTTTTTTCTCGACGGGCTTTGCGCTGTGGATGAAGATGGGCGGCGCGTTGGCGCTGGCGGTGCTGCGAGGCGGCGGCGAGTACGGCGAGGCGTGGCACGATGCGGGCCGCCTCAATAACAAGCAGCACGTCTTCGACGACTTCATCGCGTCCGCGCAAATGCTGATCGACAAGAAGATCACCTCGACGCCCAAACTGGCGATCAACGGCGGCTCGAATGGCGGCCTGTTGGTCGGCGCGGTGCTCGTCCAGCGCCCGGATCTGTTCGGCGCGGCGATCCCCGAAGTCGGCGTGCTCGACATGCTGCGCTATCAGAAATGGACGGTCGGCAAGGCGTGGGTCCCCGAGTACGGCTCGAGCGAGGCGTCGGCGGACCAGTTCCGCTGGCTGTACGCATACTCGCCGGATCACAACGTGAAAGACGGAGTCCGCTATCCGCCCACGCTCGTGATGACTTCCGATCACGACGACCGCGTCTACCCCGCGCATTCGTTCAAGTTCGCAGCGCTGCTGCAGCATGCGCAGGCCGGCGACGCGCCCGTCTTGCTGCGCGTGGAGACGAAGGCCGGACACGGCGCAGGCCGCCCGACCGACAAGATCATCGAGGACGTGGCGGACCGCTACGCGTTTCTGGTGAAAAACCTGGGCTTCACACCCCAACTCTAGGACATGCGCCCGGGCGCGCCCAAGGGAGCGGCGAAACGCTGAACCACGGGCGATTTCGGATACGTATCGTTCGTAGAGAGAATGACATTGAAGCCGACCGCCACGCTCGATCGCAAGGCCCTCGACCAGCTTTGCATCAACACCATCCGAACGCTCGCCATGGATTCGGTGCAGAAGGCCAATTCCGGCCATCCGGGCACTGCGATGGCGCTCGCGCCGCTCGCATATGTCTTGTGGACGAAGCACCTGCGCTACAATCCGAAAAATCCGGCTTGGGTCAATCGCGACCGCTTCATCCTCTCCGCCGGGCACGCGTGCATCCTTCAATACGCCATGTTGTTCCTGACCGGCTACGACCTAAGCCTCGACGACCTCAAACAGTTCAGGCAGTGGGGCTCGAAGACGCCGGGACATCCGGAATATGGCCACACCCCGGGCGTGGAGGCCACGACCGGGCCGCTGGGTCAGGGGTGCGGCAACGCCGTGGGCTTCGCGATCGCAGAACGCGCTCTCGCGACGCGCTTCAACCGGCCTGAGCTCGACGTCGTGGAGCATCGGACGTACGTCATCTGCAGCGACGGCGATATGATGGAAGGCGTGGCCTCCGAAGCGTCGTCGCTCGCGGGTCACCTCAAGCTCGGCAAGCTAATCTTCATCTACGACGATAACCACATCACCATCGAAGGCAACACGTCGCTCGCCTTCGACACCGAAGACGTGTGCCGGCGGTACGACGCCTACGGTTGGCACACACAGTCGCTCGAAGACGCCAACGATCTCGAGGCCATCGATCGAGCGCTTGAAGCCGCGAAGGCGGATCCACGGCCCTCGTTCTTCCGCATCCGCTCGCACATCGGCTACGGCGCGCCACACAAGCAAGACACCGCCGAAGCGCATGGAGAGCCGCTCGGCGAGGACGAGAGCAAGTTGACGAAGCGCTTCTACGGCTGGCCCGAAGACGCGCATTTCCTCGTGCCCGACGAGGTGCTGTCGGAGATGCGCACGGCGATCGACCGCGGTGCGGCGTTCGAAAAGGAATGGAACGACTTGTGGGCCCGCTACGCCGGTGCGAACGCCGATCTGGCCGGCCAGTTCCAGCGCGAGCAAAAGGGGGCGCTGCCGGCCGGTTGGGCTGACGCGCTACCGAGCTTCGCGCCGAAAGACGGCGCAATGGCCACGCGTGATGCCTCGAGCAAAGCTCTGACGGCGCTGGTCAAGGCGGTTCCGTTCCTGCTCGGCGGTTCAGCCGATCTCGCCGTCTCGAACAAGACCAACATCAGCGCGGGCGATTTCGAAGCCGGCAACTATACCGGCCGGCAATTCCACTTCGGCATCCGCGAGCACGCTATGGGCGCCGTGCTCAACGGCATGACGCTGCACGGAGGGCTGCGCGCGTTCGGCGCCACGTTCCTCATCTTCAGCGATTACATGCGACCGCCGATCCGTTTGGCATGTCTCATGAAGATCGACCCGTTGTACGTCTGGACGCATGACAGCATCGGCTTGGGCGAGGATGGGCCGACCCACCAATCGATCGAGCAGTTGGCGAGCCTGCGCGCCATGCCGAACATGACCGTCATGCGGCCGGCTGATGCGAACGAAACATCGATATGCTATAGGATGGCGTTGCAGCACACTGACGGGCCGGTCGGCTTTGCGCTCACGCGCCAAAAGCTTCCCATCTTTGATCCGGAGGCCGTGCGCGGCGCCGAACGCGGCGGCTACGTGCTGGCGTGCGAACAAGGCGGAGCGCCGCAAGCCATTCTCATCGGAACCGGTTCCGAAGTGCACGTCTGCCTCAAGGCGCGCGACATCTTGCAGGCTGCTGGCGTCGCGACGCGCGTTGTGAGCCTGCCGTGTTGGGAGATCTTCGAGCGTCAGCCGCAATCGTATCGCGACGAAGTGCTGCCGCCAAGCGTGAAGGCGCGCGTGGCCGTAGAGGCGGCGGTGCCGTTCGGTTGGGAGCACTACGTCGGCCAACACGGACGCGTTGTCGGCATGACGCGCTTTGGCGCGTCGGCGCCCGCTGACGTGCTCTTCCAAAAGTTTGGTTTCACCGGCGAACACGTGGCTGACGTGGCGCGCGAGTTGCTCCGAAATGTAGTGCCGGGGCTTTAGCCCCGGAAAAGGATAAATCGAGATGGCGAATCCGCTCGCGCGGCTCATCGATTTCGGCCAGAGCTTCTGGCTGGACAATATCCGGCGGGGTTTCACCCGCTCGGGCGAACTCAAGCGGCTGATCGAAGAGGACGGCCTGCGCGGCGTCACCTCGAATCCGACGATCTTCGAAAAGGCCGTTGCCGAGAGCAGCGATTACGACCCCGCGATCAAAGAGCTGGTCAGCGCGGGCAAATCGGCGCAGGAGATGTTCGACGTGCTCACCACGGACGACATCCGCGAGGCCTGTGACGCTTTCCGCGAACTGTACGACGCCAGCAAAGGCGGCGACGGTTTCGTGTCGCTCGAGCTGCCGCCGTATCTCGCCAAGACGATCGAGGGCTCGATCAGCGAGGCGCTCCGGCTTTGGAAGATCGTCGACCGGCCCAACGTGATGATCAAGGTCCCGGCGACCGACGAAGGCATGCCGGTCATCCGCCGGCTCATCGCCGAGGGTCTCAACGTCAACATCACGCTGATGTTCGGCGAGGGCTATTACGAGCGGGTCATCGACGCCTACATGTCAGGCCTTGAAGACCGCCGCCACAAAGATCTTCCGCTGCACCAGATCGCCTCGGTGGCGTCGTGTTTCGTCAGTCGGGTCGATACCGAGGCCGATCGGCGCATCGAGGCGCTTGCGACGGCCGATCCTTCTAAGAAGTCACGCCTCGAGGCGCTCCTGGGCAAGACGGCCATCGCCAACTCGAAACGCTTGTATCAATTGTACCAGCGCTCGATCGCAAGCGACCGCTGGACGGCGTTGGCAAAGGCCGGTGCGACGCGCCAGCGCCCGCTGTGGGCCAGCACGTCCACCAAGAACCCGAAGTACAAGGACACGTACTACGTCGAGGCGCTCATCGGCCCGGACACGGTGGATACGATGCCGCCGGCGACCATCGATGCGTTTCGAGATCACGGCATCGTCACGCCGACCCTCGAGCAGGGCATGGACGCCGCGAACGCCGTCATCGCGGAACTTGAGTCGCTCGGCATCTCGCTCAAGGAGATCACGGACAAACTGCTCGCCGATGGCATCGCCTCGTTTGAAAAATCGTATAAAGAGCTGCTCGACGTCCTCTCAAAAAAAGCAGATGTGTTCCAGTGCGCGGCGATCGATCGGCATTCGATCGACGGCATCGACAAGGCGGCGCAGGCCGCCAGCCTTGCGCAACTCGACGCGCAGCGCTTCGTCGCGCGGGTCTGGCAACACGATCCCGATCTGTGGAAGAAGGGCGATGCGGAGCACGCCGCGATCATCCGCGACCGGCTCGGCTGGCTCTCCTCGCCCGACATGATGCACCATCGCACCGAGGAAATCGACGCGTTCGTCGAGGCCATCCGAAAAGATGGGTTGACGCACGTCGTCGTCATGGGCATGGGCGGCTCGAGCCTCTGCCCGATCGTGCTGCGCGAGACGTTCGGCACGCGCAGCGGCTACCCTGAAATACTGGTGCTCGACAGCACCGTGCCCGCCGCGATCGCCGAGGTCGAATCGAAGATCGACATCCGCAAGACCATGTTCATCGAGTCGAGCAAGTCGGGCGGCACGCTCGAGAGCCGATCGTTCTCCGAGTATTTTTTCGTCAAGGCGACGGCCGCCCTTGGCAGCGCCGCCGCCGCAGCCGGCCGCTTCGCGTGCATCACCGACCCTGGGACGTCGCTCGAAAAGTTGGCGCGGGATCGCGGCTTCCGCAAGATCTTCCTCAACCCCGAGGACATCGGCGGCCGTTACTCAGCGCTCTCGTTCTTCGGCCTTGTGCCTGCGGCGTGTGGCGGGGTCGACATCGGCGCGCTGCTCGAACGCGCGCGTCGCATGGCGCAGGCGTGCGCCGCGGGCGTGCCGGCGGCCGAACATCCTGGGGTTACGCTGGGCGCAGCGCTCGCCGATTTGGCCACAAAAAAAGGCCGCGACAAGGTGACCATCCTCGCCTCGCCCGGCATCTCGACGTTTGGTCTTTGGCTCGAGCAGCTCATCGCCGAGAGTTTGGGCAAGGAGGGCCGCGGCCTCATACCGGTATCGCAAGAGCCACTGGGGGATCCGGCGGCATACGGCGGCGACCGGGTGTTCGTCCACATGCGGCTCGGCGATGACGCTACGTTCGACGAACGGCTTGGCAGGCTCGCCCGCGCCGGACACCCGGTCGTGCGCATCAGTCTTCGCGACAAATTCGATCTCGGCGAGGAGTTCTTCCGCTGGGAGTTCGCGACGGCGACGGTGGGAGCGCTGATCGGCGTCGACGCTTTCGACCAGCCCAATGTCCAGGAGAGCAAAGACAACACCAGCCGCATTCTCGCGCAGGCAAAAGGCGGCGCGCTGCCGCAAGCGCCGGCGTCGCCGCCGCAGGATGGCGCCGCGCTGGCGGCGTTTCTGCGGGCGGCGAAGCCGGGCGATTACCTCGCGCTCATGGCCTTCGTGCAACAAACACCGCGCCGAGACGAGACCTTGCAGCGCGCCCGCGCCGCGCTGCGCGACGCCACACGCGCCGCGACAACGCTTGGTTACGGCCCGCGCTTCCTGCACTCGACCGGCCAGCTGCACAAGGGCGGGCCGAATACCGGTCTGTTCATCCAGCTCGTCGGCCGCGACGGCCCCGTGCTCCCGATCCCAGGCCAGGCGTTTGATTTCGGCACCCTCGTCGCGGCGCAATCGCTGGGAGATTTTCAGTCTTTGCAAGCGCACGGGCGACGCGTCATGCGGATCGATTTGGGCGACGCGGTGGACAAAGGCCTCGAAGCCTTGCTGGCGGCAGTCGATGCGTACTCCAACGGCGCCAGACTAAAGTCTGGCATGCCGCATTAACCTTAGCACTCGAAGAAGATAAGGCGATTTCATGCAGCTAGGAATGATCGGTCTCGGGCGCATGGGCGCGAACATGGTGCAACGTCTGCTCGAAGGCGGTCACACCGTCGCCGCGTTTGACCGCAATCCGGATGCCGTGAAAGAATCCGCGGCGCGAGGCGCCGTCGGCTGCGCTTCGCTCGGCGATCTGGTAAAGGCGTTGAAGCCGCCGCGCGCCGCGTGGGTGATGGTCCCATCCGGACCGCCGACGAATGACACGATCGCGCAGCTCGCCACGCTGCTCGAAAAGGGCGATGTCGTCATCGACGGCGGCAACTCGTACTGGAAGGACGGACAGCAGCAAGCTTTAGACCTTGCCGCCCGCGGCATCGATTTCATCGACGCCGGCGTTTCCGGCGGCATCTGGGGTTTGAAGGTCGGCTACTGCCTGATGGTGGGCGGCGATGCAGCCGTGTGCAAGCGCCTCGAACCGATCTTCTTGACGTTGGCGCCCAAAGACGGATACTTGCGCGTGGGCCCCGTCGGCGCCGGCCATTTCGTCAAGATGGTGCACAACGGCATCGAGTACGGGATGATGGAGGCGTACGGCGAAGGCTTCGAGATCATGCGCGCATCCGAGTTCGGCGACAAGCTTGACATGCGCGGCATCAGCCACTTGTGGAACCAAGGCAGCGTCATCCGCTCTTGGCTGCTCGAACTCGCCGAGCTCGCATTCGCCGGCGACCGCGATCTCGCGCAGATACGCGGTTATGTGGACGACACCGGCGAAGGCCGCTGGACCGTCAAAGACGCGATCGATTTCTCGGTGCCCGCTCCCGTGCTGACGCTTTCACTGCTCATGCGCTTTCGCTCGCGTCAAGACGATTCGTACGCCGCTAAGGTGGTCGCTGCGCTGCGCAACGAGTTCGGCGGCCATGCGCTCCATCCGGAGCCCGTCGATCATTCGCGAGCGTAGTTATTCGGATGGCTGAGTCAAGCGCCGATGTTTCGCCGCTGGTTATCGAGAGAGAATCTCCGAGATTCAATGTCCTTGTCGTTTTGGCGTTCGTGGCATGCGCTGGCTTTCTCCTTGCGTCGGCGTACTGGCTGTCCACAGCCAGTGATTGGAGCGCAATTGGTTTGGGCGTCCTGGCTGGTTTTCTCGCTTATTGGATAGTCGCCGTCCCTGTACACGAGCTGGGCCACGCTATGGTCGGCTGGTTGGTGCGATTTCGCCTTCTAGTCTTTCTGTTTGGACCGTTCTGCATATTTAAAGATGAGGGCGGATATCGGGTCATTACTCGAATGCCGCCCCTCGCGTCATTCCATGGTCTGACGTTTGCGGTACCAACAGGTTCACGTCTTGTCGGGTTGCGTTTTGCCTTGGTAATCTTGGGTGGCCCCGTTGGTTCTCTCGTCTTCAGTGCGCTATGCTTCGCGATTGCGCCACACCTCTCGCCCGGATCTGCCGGCTTGATACTCTCGGTGGTCGTTGGGAGCGTTTCGTTTTTTGTTGCAATCACCACTCTCGTGCCCGTTAAGACAGGGATGGCACGTTCCGACGGATTGCAACTGCTGGGAGCGCTCTTCCGAACGCACACATTTCGCCTTGCCGAGGCTACGCTGACATTGATGGGATCTTCACTTGATGGACTTCGCCCGCGTGAATGGGATGAGAGTTGTATCGCGCGGCTCAAATCGGTCCCCGACATGGAGCCGATCGGCGGAATGCTCCTGTATTACTATTACATGGACAAGGCCGACCTTGACGGCGCGGGCGCAGTGTTAGCCGCAATGGAGAAGGGCAAGCCTAAGACCGGCCAACAGCCGCTTCCGGGCCCATTGCTCGATGGCGCTTATTTCGCGGCGGGTTATGGATCGGTGGAGAGAGCGAGAGCGATGCTGGAGCAGGGGCTGGGCCGTGGCGCCCATAGACACACCGAACTAAGAGCGGAGGCAGCAGTCCTTTGCGCGGAAGGGAAATTTGCGGATGCTCTTTCCTGTGCGCGCGAGGGGATGCAACGGGGAGACGCCTGCTCCGATACAGGGTTCGCCGTACTGGAGCATGAGATGTTTCAAGAGCTAATCAATAAGGCGGAAAACGGCCTACGGGCTACCACATAGATGCAGACGACTGACATCTCCCGGGTCAACCCGTTTCGCGAAGGCTTGCGCGAAGACCGCGCCTCGCAGCCGTGCCAACTCGTCATCTTCGGCGCGGCGGGCGATCTCACGCGGCGCAAGCTGCTGCCGGCCATCTACAATCTCACGCAGGCCAATCTCGTGCCGCCGAATTTCTGCGTCGTCGGCTTCGCGCGCAATCCGATGGATGAGGCGGCGTTCCGGGAGACGCTCAAGGAGTCTGTGGCGCACTCCGACGAGGTTCGCGTGCGCGACGATGGCGTGGTGAACGCCCTCGCCGATCGCTCATACTACCTCTGTGGCGATTTTACCGATGCGCAGGCTTTCGCCGCGCTGAAGACCCTGCTCGCGGAAAACGACGAAAAGCACGGGACGGCAGGCAATCGCATCTTCTATATCGCCACGCCGGCGAGTCTTTTCGGTCTCATCGTCGGCCAATTGCACGCGGCCGGACTGGCGGGCCAGGCTGACGGGAAGCCGAGCGGATCGGTGCGCATCATCGTCGAGAAGCCGTTCGGGCGCGACCTCGCCTCCGCGAAGGCCCTCAACACCGAGATGCTTTCGTACGTCCGCGAAGATCAGATCTACCGCATCGACCACTACCTGGGTAAGGAGACCGTCCAGAACATCTCGGTGCTGCGTTTCGCCAACGGCATTTTCGAACCGATTTGGAATCGCCGCTACGTGGATCACGTGCAGATAACGATCGCGGAGAACATCGGCATCGAGGGCCGCGCCAACTTCTATGAGGAGACCGGCGTGGTGCGCGACGTCATCCAGAACCACGCGCTGCAGCTGCTCTCGCTCGTCGCCATGGAACCGCCCCAGACGTTCAATGCCACCGACTTTCGTGATGAGAAGGTGCGCGTCGTCGAAGCGGTTCGACCGCTGGATATCGACGACGGCGTGAGCGCGTGCGTGCGCGGGCAATACGGCAAGGGCTTTGTCGCGGGCGAAAAGGTGATGGGCTATCGCGAGGAGCCCGGGGTAGCGCCCGACTCCATCACGCCGACCTACGCCGCGTTCAAGTTGTACGTGGACAACTGGCGCTGGGCGGGCGTGCCGTTCTATATCCGCTCCGGCAAGCGTCTGACGAAGCGCGTCACCGATATCGCCATCCAGTTCAAGGAAGCGCCGCACCTCCCGTTCCGGAAGACGCAGCTCGAACCGCTGGAGGGCAACGTGCTCGCCCTGCGTATCCAGCCCGACGAGGGCATCACGCTCAAATTCGGCGCAAAGGTGCCTGGGCCGAGCATGCGCATCCGCTCGGTGGCCATGGAATTCTCGTACGGCGCGACGTTCGGAGCCGAAGATGCATCGCCGTACGAGCGGCTCATCCTCGATTGCATGAAGGGCGATCAAACCTTGTTCGACCGATCGGACGGCGTGGAGGCGGCGTGGGCGCTGCTCGATCCGGTCCTGACGAAATGGCAGTCCGACCGCAGTGTGAAGTTCCCCAACTACGCGGCTGGGTCGTGGGGTCCAGCGGAAGCGAATAAACTCATGGCGCGCGACGGCCGCTCATGGCGCCAGCCGTGACCGCCTTCTCCGGCGCGACCGAGGTCAAGATCGGCGATGTCGAGGCGGCGTTGGCCGCGCGCTGGCGCGCGCAGGCGTTGCAGACGGCGGATGCTGCATCCGCGCGCGCCCACGTGCTGAATCTTGTCGCGTGCGTCGAGGAAGCGGGCGCCGAGACGGTGGTTTCGCAAATCGTCGGCCAGCTTGCCGCCACGCATCCGCTTCGGGTCATCACCGTGATACGCGATGACACAGTCGCAGACGACGCGCTGCGCTCGTGGATCGACTCGGGGTGCGCCCACGAGAAGGTGTGCAGCGAGGAGATCTTCATCGCGGCCAGTCCCCAATCGGCGGAATGCGCTGCGTCTGCGGTCGAGAGCCTGTTGTCGTCCGACATGCCGGTGTACCTATGGTGGCGCGGTGGTCCGCCCTCGGGCAGCGTCCTCTTCTCCCGGCTGGCCCAAGTCGCCCATAAGATCATCGTGGATTCGATGCGCTTCGGCGACAACGCAGCCGCGCTCGATACGCTGCGCCGGATGGTCGAACGGCAGGGCGAGGCCAGCGCGATCGGCGACTTCAATTGGCAGCGCATCGCTCCGTGGCGCGCGACCATCGGCGCCTGTTTCGATGACCCGGCCGTGCTGGCGTTGCTGCCGGCATTCGATCGCTGTGCCATCGAATTCTCGGCGACCTCGACGGCCGCGGCGTCCCCGTCGGCTCGCGCGCTGCTGCTCTCGAGCTGGATGACGAGCCGCCAGCCTTCTTTGCGCGGTTGCGTGCGCATCGTGCCGGTGCCGGGCGAGGGCGATGGCGTGGGCCGGCTGGAGTCGGTGCGTTTCGGCGCGCTGCGCACGCAGGCGGCGCTCGAACTCGAGCGCATCGCCGAGCCGCTTGGCGTGACCGGCACCGCGCGCGACGCGGATGGCCGGCAGATGCGGCGTTTCTCGTTTCCGGCGGAGACGCTCAGCGAAGCCGAACTGCTCCATCGCTGCATCGACGTGCCCCTGCGCGAACCGATGCTCGAGGTCGCGCTTCGCGAAGAGTGAACGTGCTCGTGCTCGACGACCCACATGCTCTTGCGCATCGAGGCGCGGTCGAATTTCAGACGCTCGCGCGGACGGCGATCGAGCAGCGCGGCCGCTTCGCCGTGGCTTTGTCCGGCGGCTCGACGCCGAAAGCGATGCTCGGATTGCTGGCCTCGCAAGAGTTCGCCCGCAGCGTGGAGTGGCCGAGCGTACATTTCTTTTGGAGTGACGAGCGCTGTGTGCCGCCCGATGACCCGAACAGCAACTTCGCCATAGCCGAACAGGCGCTGCTGGGTCCGCTTCGTGCAGCCGACGCGAACGTCCATCGCATGCGCGGCGAATTAGAGCCGCACGCCGGCGCTGCTGACTACAAGCGGCAGTTGGAGGCTTTTTTCCCCGGAAGCGCCATCCGCTTGGACCTCATCTATCTGGGCCTTGGGTCGGACGGACACACGGCTTCGCTTTTCCCGGGCTCTGCCGCCCTCCACACGACCGACGTGCCGTGCGCCCCCAATCACGTGCCGCAGGAGGCGAAGGCCCCGTGGCGACTCACCCTCACGTATCCGGCGCTCAATGCAGCGCGAGCCGTCGTGTTCTTGGTGGAGGGCGCCGAGAAGGCCGACGTTCTCGCCAAAGTTGTCGATGGGCCGCGCGACGTCGAGCGGTTCCCGGCCCAAGGCGTGGCGCCGGTGGAAGGCACGCTGACCTGGCTGGTGGACCGGGCCGCGGCCGCGAAGCTCAAGCGAGCATGACTGAGCCCGTTTCCGTCGACGAGACCGCCAACTGGGTTGCGATGTACCGAGCGCTCGAATCCGAACGCCCGGACGCCCTCTTCAAAGATCCATTCGCGCGCAGGCTCGCCGGACCGCGCGGCGAGGAGATCATGCGCAAGCTGAAGAGTTCGCGCACCTACGCGTGGCCGATGGTCGTGCGCACGAAGGTGATGGATGAGATCATCGAACGGCTCGTCGCGCAGGGCGTAGATCTCGTGCTTAACCTTGCGGCCGGCCTGGACGCACGCCCTTACCGTCTCAACCTCCCGCCGGCCCTGCGCTGGGTCGAAGTCGACTTCCCGAAGACCATCGACTCCAAGACCGCAGCGCTTGCCGATGCCAAACCCGTCTGCCATCTCGAGCGCCGTGGCCTGGACCTCGCCGACGTCGCCGCAAGGCGCGCGTTCCTCTCGTCGCTCGGTGCGGAGGCGCGCAACGCGCTCGTGATCACCGAAGGGCTGCTCGTCTATCTTTCGGCTGAGGATGTCGGGCAACTCGCCGACGATCTGGCCGCCGTGCCCGGGTTTGCTTGGTGGCTGACCGATCTCGCGTCACCGTTCATCCTCAAGATGATGCAGCGATCGTGGGGCAAGAGCGTCGCGGCGGGCAGAGCTCCGTTCCGCTTCGCTCCCGAAGGCGGAGCCGATTTTTTCTCACCGCACGGCTGGCGATTCGTGGAGTACCACTCGCTGTGGGTCGAGGGTCACCGCCTGCATCGCGAGGGATCGATGGGCTGGCTATGGCGCCTGTTGTTCAGACGCATGTGGCGCGATGAACTGAACCGGCGCTCCGGTCCGATGTCCGGCGTTGTGCTGTTGAAGAGAGCGGGCTAGGCTTTCTTCAGCGCTTCGCGGATGATGTGGGTCATCCGTTGGATGTCACCCCTGCCGGTCACGCGCACGCTGGTGTAGAAAAGCGCCCAGATGACGAGACCGCCGATCGCGAAACCCAGCGCTTCGTCGAGCGAGCCGGCTGCCGCACCGTCGAGCAACGCGAGCCATGCGGCGAGCGCGAACAGTCCGAAAAAGATCCAAAAAACGACGCGCCAAGAGCCCATCGAGAAACTGCCGCGCAGCACGGCGTGGCCGCCGCCGTCCGAAAAAGCTCCTGAAAAACGCATGCCGCGAGAACGATACCAAGGGTTGTGGTGGTAAAACGTGACGCGGGCCGCTTCAACGCTGCCGACCAGGCCGTCGTGGAACATCGTCTCCGACAAGCGATGCTTCACGCAAGCGCCCAGACGCTGCACCGATTCGGCTATCTCGTAGTCGCTTGGGAACTCCGCGTCAAGACGCTCGAACAATTTTCAGTCTTTCGAAGCGGAGAACGCCCGGCGCGCTCGCACCCTCAGCCGGTTGAAAACCAAGCTTGCGAAGCACCGCTTTCGACGCCGCGAGCTCCGGCAGCGTTTCAGCGACGACGCGATTCACCGTGTCATGGCCCAAAGCCCACTCCACCAAAGCGCCCACCGCTTCGGTCGCATAGCCGCGCCGTTGGAATTCCGGCACGATCGAGTACCCGATCTCGACCGTGCCACCGTTGGGCTCGCCCTTGAAACCGCCGTTGCCGATCGCGCGGCGCGCGCCGGCCTCGTCGAGGATGAAATACCACATCACCCAACCCACGGCGGCCGGATGCAGGCTTAAGTATTCGGTGAACCAGCGCGCCGAAGCTTCGTCGTTGAGCGGCGGCGGCCAGTCAAGCGGAAGCGACGCGCGGAGCAAGATAGAAAGACGTGCGCGATCGCTCGTCTCGGCATCAGCCATCGCGAGCGTCGCCGCGATCAGGTGCAGGCGCGGCGTGTGGAGATCGAGCAAACGCTAGCGTGCGGCGGCGGGGAGCTGGCGGCCGTTGCGGCGCCCATTGGCCGTCGCGACCGGCGTGATCACCGCCGAGTGCAATGCCTCGGCGAACACCTGCGACAGTTCGTCCACGTACACGAAACGCACTAACTTGCGTACCTCCGGCGGCACGTCTTCCTGGACATCGGGTTCGTTGCGTCGCGGCAGCACCAAGGTCCGGATCCCGGCGCGCACCGCGGCGAGCACTTTTTCTTTCACCCCGCCGATGGGCAGCACTTGCCCGGTCAGGGTGATCTCGCCCGTCATGGCGACGTTCTTGTCGACCTTGTGGTCGGTGAGCGCCGACACCAGCGACGTGGCGATCGAGACGCCGGCGGATGGTCCGTCTTTGGGCACGGCGCCGGCAGGCACGTGCACGTGCACGTCGTGCTTGCCGAAGAACTCCTTGTTCAAACCAAGCTCATCGGAGCGGCTGCGCAAGAAGGACAGCGCCGCCTGCGCCGATTCCTTCATGACGTCGCCCAACTGCCCGGTCAGCGTCAACTTGCCGCTCCCCGGCATGACGCTCGATTCGATGAAGATGATGTCGCCGCCGACCGGCGTCCAGACGAGTCCGGTGGCCACGCCGCGCGCTGCCGTGCGCTTGGCGATCTCCGCGAAAAAGCGCTGCTTGCCCAAGTAACCCGAAAGGTTGTCCGCCGTGATGCGCGCGGCGAAGCGCGGCTTCTCGGCGACTTTGCGCGCCACTTTGCGGCAAATCGTCGCGATCTCGCGCTCGAGATTGCGCACGCCGGCTTCGCGCGTATAGCTGGCGGCGATGCTCGCGAGCGCGTCTTTGCTGATGGTGCATTGCTTGGCGGTCAAGCCGTTGGCCGCGAGCTGCTTGGGCACCAAGTACTTGCGCGCGATGGCCACTTTCTCGGGCTGCGTATAACCGGCGAGCGGGATGAGCTCCATGCGGTCGCGCAGCGCCGGGGCGACCGTGTCGAGCTGATTGGCGGTCGCGATGAACAGCACTTTGCTCAGGTCGAACGGCAGATCCAAGTAGTGATCGCGGAACGAATTGTTCTGCTCAGGATCGAGCACTTCCAAAAGCGCTGACGACGGATCGCCGCGCCAATCGGCGCCGACCTTGTCGATCTCATCGATCATGATGAGCGGATTGGCGGAACCGGCGTCGCGGATGGCACGGATGAACGTGCCCGGCATGGCGCCGATGTAGGTGCGGCGGTGGCCGCGGATCTCGGCCTCATCTCGCACGCCGCCGACCGATACGCGGAAGAACTTACGGCCCATCGCGCGCGCGATCGACTTGCCGAGCGAGGTCTTGCCCACGCCGGGCGGCCCGACGAAGCACAGGATCGGTCCCGAGAGCGTGTTCTTGAGTTTGCGCACCGCAAGGTACTCGATGATGCGGTCCTTGACTTTCTCGAGATCGTAATGGTCCTCGTCGAGGATCTTGCGCGCTTTGACGATGTCCAGGCTATCGGCCGTCGTGGTGCTCCACGGCAACGTAACGAGCCAATCCAGGTAGGTGCGGATCACCGAGTACTCAGGGCTCGCCGAGGGGATGCGCGCCAGCCGGTCCAGCTCGCGCATCGCCGCCTTGTTCGCCTCCTCCGGCATCTTGGCGGTTTCGATCTTCTCGCGCAGTTCGTTGACGTCGGCCTGGGTGGGATCGGTCTCGCCGAGTTCGTCCTGAATCGCCTTGAGCTGCTGGCGCAGGAAATACTCGCGCTGGTTCTTGTCCATCTCCTTTTGGATGTCGCTTTGGATCTTATGCCCCAGCTCGAGCACGTCGAGTTCGCGCGTGAGGAACGCGGTGAGCATGCGCAAGCGCGCCAGCGTGTCGCGCTCCTCCAGCACCGCCTGCTTGTCCGGAGTGTCCAGGCGCATGGTCGAGGCGATGAAATACGACAGCAGGTTCGGATCGCTGATGTTGTTGACTTCCAGTTCGAGCTCTTTGGGCGCTGATGGCAAGAACGAGAGCAGGCGCGTGTATTGCGACGCGAGATTGCGCGACAGCGCCGTCAGCTCATCGCTCTCGTTGGTCTGCTCCTCCAGCTGCTCGACCTTCCCGACCAGATACGGTTCGGCTTGGGTGAACTCGCCGATCGAGAACGGCACGGTGCCGGAGATGATGCAGCGCAGAGTGCCGTCCGGGATCTTGATCATCTTTTGGATGATCGCGACTGTGCCTACGTGGTAGACGTCATCCGGAGTCGGCGGCGAAGCGTCGCGATCCTTGAGCGCGACGACGCCGACCGGCGCACTCGCGCGCAGCGCGTCCTCGACCAGCTTGATGCCGTGGGGTTTGGTGACCGCAAGCGGCATGACGGTGTTGGGGAACAGCACCGATTCTTGCAGCGGCAGGATCGCGAGTTCGTGCGGGATGCTGCCGCTCTCGGGGGCGCTGGCGTTCGCGCGGGACTCGCGCTTCTCGTCGGCCATCAGGCGCGACCCCTCACGACCGCGCGGATCTCGGTGCGATCGGCGACGACGCCGCGGCGCTCTTGGGCCGCGGGCAATTTGATGGTCAGCGTGCCGTCGTGGTACTCGGCGCGCGCCTCGGCCACCGCAACGGTGAACGGCAATTGGATCCGCTTCAGGAAGCAGCCGTAATCTATCTCCTTCTGCAGCACCGCGTCGGCGCGCTTCAGATTCGTCTCGCGCACGCCCGCCAAATAGAGGCTAGCGCCCTCCACGACCAGCTTGATGTGATCCGGGTTGACGCTCGCGATCTCCACCCGCACGATGACAGTGCGGCCGCCTTCGGTCAGGAAGACGTCGGCGTTCGGGGCGAAGGAACCCCGCCGGGCGTGGCTGGTCAGCGGGAGGCTTAGCTCCTCGAATAGGCGGTCGAACTCGCTGAAAATGTCGTCTGGATGCATCGTCGGCGGTAGTAGCTCCAAGGGAAGTGGGAATTGGAGCGTTCTTCAGGGGCCAGCCCCCTACCCGCCGGAGGGTCGGAAAGGGCCCTAATGAATACTTGCAGACCGGCCCTTACAGTCCGATAATATCTAGTGTTGGAGTCACAAGTCTGATGGCCCGATCCATAACGATAGAATCGGCCAACCGTTCCGTCAGGTGGTACCTGACCCCGGGCGAACAAACGACGTACGACATCGCCGTCACAAACCCATGTGACGTGCCGATTCACTGCGTCTTGCAGTTGGAGGAACCCCCGAGCAGCGGAGCGATCCAGCCCTCGGCCTTTTCGTTGGACCCGGGCGAATCGCGCAATGTCGAGCTCACCTTCCGCGCGGATGCAAAGGCCTCGCGCGACCAATTGGCCATCGTCACGGCGCGCGATTCCGAAAACCACAAGATCGGCGAGTTCCAGATCACGCTCATCTCGGCGGGTGGCACGGATTGCGCGACCTCACTCGCCTGGAAGGCGTCGACGGACAGCGGTGCGACCACGGGAAAGAACAGCGCGCGTAACTTCGTCCTCGCACTATCGGTGAAGAGTCTAAGCCAAAGCGACGGTGACTTCATCGTTGAATTTTCCGAACATCCCTCCCTTAAGATCCCGAAGCTCGAAGCGTTGCATCTGTCGCCCGGCCAAAGCGCGAATGTCGACGTGCCGATCCGCTGGCGGCCCGGCGTCACGGATGCAGAAGGGCTCAACCATCCACGCAATATCGAAGTCGGCGTGGCCGTCTCGCAAGGGCGGCGCTCGAGCAGAGTTCCGTGGGATCTCATCGAGCGCAAGCTCGCCGGAATCTCCGACGAGGAGATAGCGGCTCCGGCCGTGCTCAAAGCGGAAGCCGCCAAAGCGGATCCGGTGACGCCTGCGCCCGCGCCGCGCGCGCCTGCGCCGCCATCGATTTCCGTTTTGCCCGCGGCTTCGGCCGTCGTGGTCCAACCCGCTGATGGGCTCGAAGAGAGCGTCGTTGGCCTGCCCCGCCGCGGTTTTCGCCCATTCGACTTGCCCGAAGAGCCGTCTCAGCCGCCGCCGGAGCGCAAAACCGCAGACGTCCTGGTCGCGCCGGCGCCGTTGCGCGAATCCGGTCCGCGCATCCCGACGCTGATCAACATCGGCATCGCTGCCGTCATCCTGGCGGTAGCGGTCGTCTTCTTCTTGCCGCGCCCAAATCAGAGCGGGGTCGCGACGACGGCCGCGGTGGTGACGTCGCAGCCGACGATCGCAGCGATGGTGGCGGCGACGAATGCTCCCAAGAAGCGCGCGCACGCTAAAGGACCAAAAGCCGGTGCGCCGCAGACTAAAGCGACAACCAGCGCGAGCGCCACTGCCGTTGCGACGGCGGCGGCGCAACCCGTGGCCACGCCACATCGCATCGCGTTGAGCAGCGCGCAGATCGCCGCCGCGCTCGAGGCAAAGCGCGCGACGCCCAAACCGAAGCCCTCGCCCACGCCGCGCAGGCAACGCCGCGCGGTCGATCGCAGCTCTACCGTCGCCATGGCGGGCATCTCGGCGCGCTATGGCCCCGCCGGCCGCAATGTCCGCGTCCTGTGGGCGGCATCCGCGCAAGCCTCTGCCAACATCCAATTGATCGACGATCGCGGAACGGTGATCAGTTCGGCCGGCATTTCAGGGCCCAGGCAGAACGCCTTGCTGTATGTCCCCCGCTCGTATCACGGTCCGATCTACGTGCAAGTCGTCTCGATGGGTTACTCGGGCGAGCGCGTGACGCAATCAACCTCCCTACCCCCGTTCTGAGCTGTGGACGGTGCCTCGCAGCTCGCCCTCGCCTATGCGCTGACGACGACTGCCGGCCTGCGCGGTTTCCTCACGCTGCTGGCCGCGGCGATCGCCACGCATGCCGGATGGATCCATCCGGCACCGGCATTTGCGTGGCTTGGTTCGGCTGGGGCGATCGGCGTGCTTGCGGTGTTCTCGCTGCTCGAGTTGCTGGGCGACAAGATCCCGGCGGTCGATCATGCCCTGCACTCGATCTACTTCGCGGTTCGGCCGCTGGCGGGCGCGATTCTCGTCGGCGACACCGTGCATACGGGAAGTCAAACCGAATTGTACCTGCTCATGGCCGCAGGCGCGCTCAACGCGCTCGTCGTGCACGGCTCGTCGGCAGCCGTCCGCGCCACTTCGACCGTTACGACGATGTCGCTCGCCAACGCTCCGCTGAGTTTCGTCGAAGATGCGCTGGCCATCGGCGGCATCGTCTTGGCGTTCTTGGCGCCCGTGCTGGCGGCTGTGCTGGCGGCCCTGCTGGTCGCGTTCCTGATCGTGCTGGCGCGCGCGACGTACATGCGCTTCCGCGCTCGTTCCAGTTCCGCCTGACGGCGATCGCATGGAAAAATACTTCGACGATTTCAGCGTCGGCGACCGAATGGATGCCGGCAGTCACACCATCTCGCTCCAAGAGATCAAGGAGTTCGCAGCGCGCTACGATCCGCAACCATTCCACCTCGACGAAGCAGCCGCCGCGCGCAGCCCCTTCAAGCGGCTGGTGGCGAGCGGCTGGCACACCGCCGCGATCGCCATGAAGCTGGCCGTGGAGAGCGGCGTGATGAAGGCCACCGGCATCCTCGGCGTCGGCGTTGATGAGCTTCGCTGGCCCAAGCCGGTCTATCCGGGCGACACGCTGCGCTTGGTGTTGGAAGTCGTTGAGAAAAAGCCCGCGACGCCCGGCTCGCACCGCGGCGTCATGAGGACGAGGTTATCTCTTTTCAACCAAGACGACGAGCTCGTCTTCACGGAGGTGCCGATCCTCTTGGTCGCGAGAAAATAGTGGTTACATCACCATAAGTGCTTGATGTAATGATACTCGACGGTGCGGCTCAGATCGTGCAATTCACGCCTCTCCGGCATGCGCGCGTAGCCGAGCCCTTCGTACAGCTTGTGGGCTTCCGCAAAGCGCGTGTCGGTCCACAACTCGACGTTTCGCTTGCCCCGCACCATCGCCGCTTCCTCGACCATATGGGTCAGCCGCGTTCCTAGGCCCGTTCGGCGCGCGCCGCTGGCGATGTAAAGATGTTTGAGTTCGAGCCCATCACCCTCGGTTGGCGCAAACCCGCCACAGCCGACGATGGCGCCGTCCTTCTCCACCACCCAAAACTGGCCGCCCCAGCGCTCGAACGTGGTCGCGATGGATCGAAGCTGCGGCATCTCGCCATCGACCTCCAGTACGCAGCCCGGGTACTCGGAGAAGACGCTCCCGATGAGCGAGATCAAGCTTGTCGCGTCGTCGTCGCGCGCATCGCGGATCGTCACGCTCATGGCGGCGGTAAGTAGCGGCCGTACAAGAAGTCCTCGCCGTCGGATTCGAGCACCCAGGTCGAACCTTTCTCCCACTTCAGTTCGCCCTCGACGGCCAGACCGTCCGCCACGAGGTTGGTCATGACGTCGCCGATGACGTCGCCGTGGCTGCACAAGACGGCCGGGTTGGTGAGCGACTTGAGGAATGCCATGACGTCGTCCGCGTCGGTTCCCTCCGCGAGCACGTCGGCATTTTCGACTTGCAGTTTGTGTTGTTTGGCCAGCGGTTCCACCGTCTCGCGGCAGCGCACGTGCGGACTCGAGAGCACGCGCTCGAATGAAAACGCGCCAAGCCGAAGGACGAGTTCTTCAGCCTGTTTGCGGCCGGCCTTGGAGAGCGGCCGCAATTCATCGGGCTCGGCCCATTCGCTTCGGTTCAGCGCCTTTGCATGCCGCACGAGGTAGATCAGGCGGCTCATCTGATTGCGCAACGCGGTCCGCCCTTGGCGCTCGGTCGATCCGCCGACATCGGCGTCGATCTCGTTGGAGAGCCCGCGCAGAAGAGCGCGATCGTGCGAGTAGCTCAGCAGTGAAGCGGCCTGACGAACGGTCGCCCAGCGCAGTTCGTCGACTTCGCGGCACTTCCGGAAATGGCCGTCCAACGCGCGCATCACCCAGTAATGGACGACCTTCGGGCGGCCGCGGTGGTCCTTGTACTTCGTCGTACCGAGCGCGCGTTCCAAGCGGCAGCGCATGCCGGTCTCTTCTTCGACCTCGCGCAGCGCGGTATGCTCTTCGCGCTCGCCCGCCTGCAGCTTGCCCTTGGGAAGGGTCCAATCGTCGTACGAGGGACGGTGGACAACGGCGACTTCGAGAGCGCCGTCGGGCCGGGACCTCACGATCACGCCGCCTGCGGCTCGAACGACTGGGTTTATAGCCACGCGCGCAGTTTCTTCCGGTCGAACGCGCGCCATGCCTCGCGCCAGCGGCTGTACGCTTCGGCCTGCGCCGTCAGCTCAAGCGCGCAAAGCTGACCGGCCGCAAACGATAGCTTGCCCGCCGGCACGTTTCGCTTCAGCCAATCCTGCGTCACCACCGCGTCGTGGTGCTGACCGAGCACCTCCTGCAACGCAGCAGCAGCCTTGGAAAAAGCGCGCGCCCGTTTTCCGATGACCGGGGCGAGCGCCTCTGCCGCGTAGCGGCAGCGTTTCGCCCGGATGCGCAGCTTGTGCAGCTGCCGATCGCTCGGACGGTCGCCGAATTGCTCGACGCGATTGCGCGCGTTGCGCCACAGACTGGCGACCAGCGGCGGAAGCGCCATGATCGCAGGCTCGGCGGCGATGGGCGCAAGCGACGGCATGCGCGCCGCGTCCACTAAGCGCTTGAGCAATTCGACGTAGCCCCGGCTTGAGATCGTCTCCGACACGTGGCGCATGGCGTCGTCGCGCTGCGCTTGGGCGACCGCTTGAATGCGCCGCGCTGCCGCCCGATCCGGCGGGTGAAGCGTCTGTGTGCGCGCGCGCAAGCGTTCTTTTCGAACGTCGGCGTCTCTCACCGCGCCGAAATCATCGGCGAGCTGGTCGAGGTCCTGCCTGAGCGCCGAAGCCCAGTCGATGTCCATGATGGGCAAGAAGGTACGAAGAGCGCTGCGCAGGCGTCGAACCGCGACGCGCGCTTGATGTACCTCCTCCGGATCAGCCCTGAGGCGAACGCCGGCGTCGTGACGCAGCAGCCTGATCACGCCGTCGGCCAGCGCTCGGCGCACCACTTCTCCGGCCGAAGCATCGGGCGCAAGCTCCTCGGCTACGATCTCCGGCGGTCGGAGCGCACGCGACCCCAATGCGCGCGCCACTTTCGGCGTCGGATCTGGGGAACCGGCGCCGGCGGCTTGCAGCCGCACGACGACTGCGTCGAGCAGATCTTCGGGGGCGGCATCGGTCAGCTCGATTTCGACTTCCCGGAAACGCGACACCGCGCGGCCCTCATCGATGACCGAGACTGCGTCGAGGCTGACTTGCGCCAGTTTCTCGCCGCGCGAGTCGATGAGATCCGCGAAGGTGCGCAGCGCGCGCAGCTGTGCGACCTTATGCACCGGCGTGTCGCGAAGGTAGGCGCTGAGCAATTCGATCGCACCGCGCGGCGGCTGCTCCGCGTCGCCCTCAAATGGGTGCTCGCCGCGGACGAGCAGGGCGTCGCTCGCTTCAGTCGGCAGCTTGACCGTCCAAGCCTGGCCCGCGCGATAGCGCAGGCTGCAGCCCCAGCGCGTCAGCCGATAGTCGCGCGTGTCGAAGTAGGTCGTGTTGAGACGTTCCTGGCCTGGCTTCGTCGACGCGACGGCCGGGTGGACGCCATCGAGATCCGGAAGTTTGAAACGGGGCGGGGCTTCGAGTTTTAGCTCGCGTTCAAGCACTGACGTCGATAGGCGTTTGCGTCGGCATGCGCGCCAAGGCGAGTTCTTGCAGGCGCCGATGTGTGTTGATGCCGATGACGGTGGGCACCTTGAGCCACGTGCCCTCGGCGCTCAACTCCCATGCCAGCACGTCGTCGGCGAGATTGACGTCGAGGATCTCTTGCAGGCGCGCCTGGAGCGCAGGCTCGCTGACCGGCACGATCGCCTCCACGCGCCGATCGAGGTTGCGCTGCATGATGTCGGCGGACCCGATGAAGTACTCCGCGCCGCGCGCGTCGCTGCCGAAGCGAAGGATGCGCGAATGCTCGAGATAGCGGCCCACGATCGAACGCACGCGGATGTTCTCGGATAGCTCCGGCACCTGCGGCACGAGGCAGCAGATGCCGCGCACGATGAGGTCGATCTGCGCCCCCGCCTGGGATGCCGCGTAGAGCGCGTTGATGATGGCCGGATCCACCAGGTTGTTGACCTTCAGCACGATGCGGCCGTCCGGCGCATCCGCTTCGCGCTTGATGAGGTCTTGGAGCGCTGGGCGCAGCGTGCCCGGTGCCACCAAGAGTTTGTTGTAACGGCTTTGCTTGCTATAGCCGGTGAGGAAGTTGAACAGTTCGGAGAGGTCGGCGCCGAGCTCCGTATCCGAGGAGAGGATGCCGACGTCTTCGTACAACCGCGCCGTCGTCGGATTGTAGTTGCCGGTGCCCACGTGGCTGTAGCGGCGGATCCCGCCGGCTTCCATGCGCACGACCAGCGTGATCTTGGCGTGCGTTTTGAGGCCTACGATCCCGTAGACCACGTGCACGCCGGCCTCCTCGAGCACGCGCGCGAAATTGATGTTGGTGGCTTCGTCGAAACGCGCCGTGACCTCGACCAGGGCCGCGACCTGCTTGCCGGCCTCCGCGGCGCGGATCAGCGATTTGATGATCGGGCTCTCCGCACCGGTGCGGTACAGCGTCTGCTTGATGGCCATCACGCGCGGATCGCGCGCGGCTTGATCGACGAATGCCTCGACCGACGTCAGGAACGAATCGTATGGATGGTGGACGAGGATGTCGCCTTGGCGCAGCGCGCGGAAGAGGTGCAGCGGCTGTTCGACGGGCGCCGCCAATTGCGCGGGGGTGAGCGGAAGCCATGGTTCGTATTTGAGCTGCGGCTTGTCGAGGTCGGCGATGCTCCACAGCCCTCCGAGATCCAGCGGGTCGTCCACCGTGTAGATGTCGGACTCATCGAGTTCCAGTTCGCGAGCGAGCAGGTTGCGGACGTCATCGGTCATCGTGCGCGCGATCTCGAGCCGCACCGCATCGGGCGAACGGCGCCGCAGCCGCAGGACCGACTCGACCGCCTCGAGCAGGTCTTCCGCTTCGTCCTCTTTCAGCGCGAAGTCGGCGTTGCGGGTCACGCGGAACACGTGGTGCGCGATGATCTGCATGCCTGGGAACAGCGAGCCGAGGTGCGCTGCGATGATCTGCTCGATCGGCACGAAGCGCTCGCCGTCCGGCAGCTTCACGAAACGCGGCAGCAGTGGCGGCACTTTCACGCGCGCGATGCGCGGCTGCGTTTGCGCCGGGTCGCCGACGACGACGGCGAGGTTCAGCGAGAGGTTGGAGATATACGGGAAGGGATGGCCAGGATCGACCGCCAGCGGAGTGAGCACCGGAAAGATGTGATCGTTGTACATCTTCGTGAGGTGCGAGCGATCGATGTCGTCGAGTTGCGTCCAGTCGGTGAAGCGGACGCCGGCGTGCTCGAGCGCAGGCTTGAGCTGATCCTTGAAGATCGCCGCGGCTCGGTTGACGAGGTCCTCGATGCGCGGTTTGATGACGTGAAGCTGTTCGGTGACGCTCAAGCCCTCGGACGACGTCGCGCTGACGCCCGCGCTGAGCTGCTCTTGGAGCCCGCCGATGCGCACCTGGAAGAACTCATCGAGATTGCGGCTGAAGATGGCGAGGAACCTGGCGCGCTCGAGCAGCGGCACGCCTGCGTCCTCGGATAGAGCAAGGACGCGGGCGTTGAAGTCCAGCCACGAGAGGTCGCGATTGAGGTACTTCATCGTCCTGGGAGGAAGCGGCAGAGACCGAGCCCCGGCTCGGTCTCCAGTTTCAAGTGTATCGGGCAAGCATGAAAGTTAGGTAAAGTGGCCCCTAGTTCCCGGGTCCGGCGGCGGCCGCCTCACATTAAGAAGCCTTAGGCTTCAAAAGCCTTAGGCCTCGACCCGGCGCCACTGCAGGGCCGCGGCGACCGGCCCGCCGAGTGCGAACAGGCCCAGCACGAGGAAGCTCAAACCGAAACTCGCGGCGGTTTGCAAGGCCGCGGCGTGAACGCCCGAATCGGCGATGTCGATCTGGACGATCGTCGAAGCCGCGATCGGGTTGAACAGATTGATGAACGCGAATACGCTGTGCATCACGGGCGGCAGCGGAACGGCGCCCAAGACCACGATGATGATCGCCACCGGCCACGCGAGGCCGATGACGAGTCGGGCGCCTTGACAGCGCAAACGGGCCGTGAGCGCCGTCAAGAGACCGAACCATGCCAGGGGCGCGGCGCAATAGCGGACGAGCTGCCAGGCTGAGTCGGTCCCCGCTGCCAAGCGTAACGGATGACCGGCGAGCAGCGATAGCGTCACATAAACCGCGATCACGACGATCGCGAAAACGGCCGCGATCCCAAGCATATCCACGAGCAAGGTCCCAAGAGCGTAGCGAAAACGCGAAATCGGTTTCGTGCACGCGAGCTCGAGGTGGCCGTCGTTCTCGCGCGCTAAACTCGAGCCGAAAATCGTGGCGGCGACCGCGCCCAGCGTGACGGCCCACGAGAGCAGCTGCTTCCAGGAATCGAGCACGAGATCGTTCGTCGTATTGGTCGCAAAGGCCACGAAGGCGTACGTCAGCCAGCCCGCCGGCACGAGCACTGCAAACCAGAACAAGGACCTGCGGACCATCAGCCACTCTTTGTAATACATCTTTTACGCTTCCACCCGTTTCCATTGCAGCGTCGCTGCGAGCACGCCAATGACCGTGAGCACGGCAAGTGCAAGCGCATCCACGAGAACCTTGATGCCGACCTCGGAGGCGACGCCCTGTGCGTTCATCTGATAGGTCGCGTAAGCGAAGGGGTTCACGACGTTCAGCGCCGCGAAGATGGAGTGCCAAACTGCGGGCAGCGGAACGAGCGACAAGACTCCCATGCCGAAGGCGATCGGCCAGATCAATCCTTGCGCGAGACCGCTACGACCCCGATAACCCGCCGTCAACGCTTGCAAGATCGCATACCATGCGAGCGGGAAGAGGCTGAAGCGGAGCGCGTTGGCGAGGAAGTCCGAGTCGAACTGCCACACGACGGCCCGCTTCGCGAGGAAAAGCGCTACGATCGCAGCGGCGCCCGCGGTGAGCAGAAACGCGAGAACGATCCCGGCGACGTCGATTAGCATCACCTGAAGAGCGTAGCCGGTGCGCGAGATCGGGCGCGTGCCGACCAACTCCATGTGGCCGTCGCCATCGCAGTTGAGGCTGGCGCCGAAGACCGTCGCGAGGATCGCCGCCAGCACACCGGCGATCGCGAAGATCGCCACGACCGGAATGGCGGCCGTATGCGCTTTTGTTGCGGCATCCGGGCTCATGCCCGCGCCTGCGTTGATGACCATGATGACGATCGCAGCGATCGCGATGACCAACGCATACACCATCACGCCGCTGCGAACGCGCAGGAGTTCTTTATAGTACATCTATGCCTCCAGCCGCTTCCACTGGACGAGCGCGCCGAACGAGCCCAAGGCGATCACGGTCGCAAGCCCGAGCACGCCCAGCAGAGCGGCCTGCTCCGCGCCCATGACCTGGAAGGTGCCCATTCCGGTGTTGGCCGTGTAGTGCGCGTAGTTGAACGGATTGATGAGGTTGACGAAGCCGATGATGCCGGTCCAGACGGGGCCCAGAGGCGCTTGCTTGACCCCGGTCAGCCCGAGCGCGATCGGCCAGATCAGTCCCTGCGCGATTCCCGCCTGCTCGCGCAGGCTTGCGGTCAAGCCCTGCAGCAGCGCGTACCAGGCGAGCGGAAACAGCGCGAAGCGGATGGCGTCGACGAGGTCGGCCTGGTGGCTGACGAGATTGACGGCGCTTCTGATATGGATGAGGTCGAGCGCGAGGAGGACGGCAAAGGTGAAGACTTGCACGGCGAAGATCGCGCCCGCGTCTACCAGCATCTTGGACGCGGCGTAGCGGAGCCGCGACACCGGTTTCGTCCACGCCAGTTCGAGATGACCACGATTCTCGCTCGCAAGGCTCCCGCCGAGTATCGTCGCGACGATGGCCGCTAACAGCGCGCTTCCCACCCATAGCCCCATCAGCGAGAGGCGTACCATGCCTTGGTGAACGGAGGTGTCCGTCTTGTCGCCGGCGACCATGACGGCATGGGGAGGGAGGATCAACGCTGCGATCGCCGCCGCCGTGGCGATGGCGAGCACGACAATGGCGTAGCGGACGATCACGTTTCGCGCGCGCAAGAGCTCGACGTACTGCATCGTCCTATTGCCCCCGCGGGTGAATCGCCGCGAGCTCGTCGCGGACGGCTCCGAGCAGGCCCTCGAAGAGGGACTGGATCAGCGCGACGGCCGCCAAGACGACCGAGAGCGTCGCGCACACCAGGTTGAGGACGCCGGCTCTCACGCTATCTGCGTTCTGCATGACTAGCTCCCGTTTCCGACGACAGCCGCTGTGTCTTCGCCGACGGCGGCGAGGAAGATGTCTTCGAGATTCTGGTTGAGCACGCGCACGCTTGCTGGGCGAGCGTTGTTGATCGCCGCGACGACCCCGTTGCCGCCGCCGCGCACGTACGCGCGCAGCAGGCGTCCTTGCCGGATCACGCGGCGCACGTGCGGATCGCCGTCAAGACCGCTGATGAGCGGAGCCGCGCCCTCGAAGGTCGCTTCGATGACGTGCTCGTCCGCGCGCAGCTGCTCCACGTCGCCCGTCAGCAGCAGCTTGCCTTTATGCATGATGGCCACGTGGTCGGCCGCGCGCTCGACTTGACCGATTTGGTGCGAGGAGAGCAACACCGTCGCTCCGCCCGCAGCGGCATCGATCATAAGATCCAGGACGTGGCGCTGGTGCACGGGATCGAGGCCGCTCGACGGCTCGTCGAGCACCAGGATATCCGGCCGGATCGAGAACGCGAGCGTCAGCGCGAGGGCGCTCTGCTGGCCCTTTGAGAGCTGCCTCACCTTCTTCTTCGGATCGAAAGCGAAGAGGTCCAACAGCGCTTGCGCCCGCGCCGCGTCATATCGGCGAAACGAACGTCGGGTCAGCTCGAGATGGTCGTAACCGGTCATCCAATCGTACAGCGCGCTTTTCTCCGGCATGTACGCAAGGCGTTCGAAGAGCGCCGGGTGGAGCAGCTCGCCGTCAAAGCGCACCTCACCCGCGTTTGGAAACGCAAGGCCGAGGAGGCACTTGAAGGTCGTCGTCTTGCCCGCGCCGTTGGTGCCGAGCAGACCGAAGATCGAGCCTTTCGATACCTCGAACGACACATCGTCGACGGCTGCCGTGGGGCCGTAGCGCTTGGTGAGGCCGGCTACGCTGATCATCGAGGTTTGCGTGGTCATCATGATTGCTTGCCCTCTTCAGAGTGGGTGGTGGTGTTCGGATACCAGCGCTTGAGTTCGCGCTGGAACAAATCTGATAATTCCGTTGCGGTAAGGCCCATGGATTTGGCTTCGCGCACCGCTTGCGCGATCTGCTTCTCCGCGACGTCGGCGACGGCGCGCTTGGCCGTCGTCACGCTGCCGTTGGCGGCGATGAACGACCCGCGACCCGGGCTTGTGTCGATGACTTCGTCGCGCTCGAGTTCTCGGTAAGCGCGTGCGACGGTGTTGGGATTGACGACGAGGTCGGCTGCGAGCTGCTTGACCGTGGGGAGCTGCTCGCCCGGCGTCAGGACGCCGAGCGCAACGGAACGCTTCACCTGCTCCACAAGTTGGAGGTAGATGGGCACTCCGCTGCGCGGGTCGACGGTGAAAATTGCGGGCATGGGGCTTAGATCCTAGGCCCCCAGCCCTGGAACAGACTCGAACCGAGTCGTACGTTGATGAACGGGTGCGAGACTTCGTCAATGGTGTCGGCGTTGGATATGCTCTTCGTGTTCTTGATCATGACTGGGTCCTCTCTTTCACTTGAGTGTTATACTAGTACACTAGTACAATAGGAGTATAGGATAAGAGACGCTTTCTGTCAAGCGCTGGTTTTGTCCCGTTCAGTGGGAGTCGACAGTTACTCTTTGACGGCGTCCAGGAGCACGATGGCGCGCTGTCCGGAGCCGTGCAGTTCCTTGACCCCCCACAGCGCCATACCCAGCGGGTTGCTTTTGTCGAGCATCTGGTCGACCGATATGCCGACCTGCTTTTTGACCTGGCTTTCGATGCCGCCGCGCAGCATCGCCGGCAGCGCCTTGTACTTGTCGATCATGTCGATCGCCGGTCCGACTTTTTCGTAGACTTTCTTCGGATCCATCACGAGGACGAAGACCTCGCGCTTCTTGTCTTGCGTTCCGAACGTGGCGCCTTCAACGCCCCAATCGTTCATGAGTCGGGTGTCCGACGAGCCGCTGTCACGCATGACCAGCCCTTGAGGCGGTGCCGCGCGCATCTTGCCCAGCCAGGCCTCGAGCTGCGCGAGCGTGGCGGTGGACCGCAACAGCACCTCGTTGCCTTTATACGGGGTGATCTGGCTGTCTTTGCCCGGATTGTTCTTCTTGAGCGTGCTGGCCATCTCGGCCTGATCGAAAGCAGCCACGCCGACGGGGACGCTGTTCGGATAGACCGGAAAGTCGACGGGGTTGCGCACGGCGCCCATGGGCGTCGTCGCTAGGTTGCCGGTCGTGTTCTTGGCGCAGCCGGCAGTCACGACCAACGCAAGGATCGCGAAGACAGCGAACTTCTTCATGCAGGGCAGCCCCCGAACGCCCGTGTGAGATGAGCCAAGTTTATACGAGCGCGCGATTTAGCCTGCGGGGCCGCCGCCCGCGATGCCGAACCCGCGGCGCATGAGTTCCGTGAAGTATCGCTACGGCGAAATGACTTGGCCTGAGATCAAAGAGGCGGCGGCAGCCGGGCGCGTCGCCGTCGTGCCGGTCGCGACGATCGAAGATCATGGGCTGCACCTGCCGGTCGACACCGATGTCTTGTTGTGCACCGCGGTATGCGAGCGAGCCGCTGCCTTCGCGCCCGAACGTATCGCCCTCGTGCCGCCGATCAACCACGGCTATAGCCCCCACCACATGGACTTCCCCGGAACTATCACGATCGGCGCTCACACGTTCATCGAGTACGGACTGGACGTGTGCCGCAGCCTGGCTCACCACGGTTTCAAGCGTATGCTGATCGTCAACGGTCATGGCAGCAATGCGCCGTTCGTGGACATCATCGCCCGCCTGGCGGTGGTGGAAGCCGGTGTCCTCGCGGCCGCCGTGAACTATTGGTCTGCGCCCGGCGTCCGGCAGGTCGCAGAAACGCTGCGCGAGTCGGACAAAGTCGGCGGCATGAACCATGCCTGCGAGTTCGAAACGTCGGCGTATCTCGCGCTTCGACCCGACCTCGTCGACATGAGCAAGGCCCGCCGCGAGCTCGCCCATCGGCCGACCAAGAACTACTGGACCGATCTCGTCGCCGGTGACGGTCCGCTCGTGATGATGGAACCATGGAGCGCGATCTCGGAGACGGGCGTCATGGGCGACCCGACCAAGGCGTCTGCGGAGAAAGGCGACCGTCTGCTGGCGGCTGCGGCCCGCGGCATCGTTGAACTCGTCGACGAGATGCGCGCCCGTCCGCTTGCGCAGCGCAAGGACCACCATTGATGCGCGCTATCGCGCTGGCCTTGTTGGCGCTGACCGCGGCTGGCTGCACGAAGATCTCTTCCGAGACGCCGGGCGCCGGCGCCGGCAACTCGTGGACCATCCACCGAGTCTTGCGCGTGGCTTCGCGACAAGAACCCGACAACCTCAACCCGCTGTTCGGCACGCAAGTGGTCGACGTCGATCTATCGATGTTGTGGGCAGGCTACCTGTTCTTGTGGGGTGACGGCAACGAGTTGGTGCCCGAGCTCGCCACCGAAGTGCCGACCCTCGCCAACGGCGGCGTCAGCGCGGACGGATTGACCATCACGTACCATCTGCGTCGCGGCGTGAAGTGGCAGGATGGGGCGCCGTTTGACGCCGACGACGTCATTTATACCTGGCACCAGATGCTCAACCCGGACAATTTCGTGGTGAGCCGTTTCGGTTACGATCTCATCGCCGGCATCGACAAGCGCGACGCGCACACGATCGTCGTCCATCTCAAAAAAAGATTCGCCCCGTTTGCGGACACCTTTTTCAGCAGCTCCTCGAATCATCCGGATAGCATCTTGCCCAAACATCTGCTGAGCCGTTTTCCAAGCCTCAATCGCGTCGCATACAACAACCTGCCCATCGGCACCGGTCCGTTCAAGATCGTGTCCTTCGAAAAAGGCTCGCACGTGACGCTGGTCGCGAACCCTGCGTATTGGCGCGGGGCGCCGAAGCTCGCGAAGATCGAGTATCGCATCGTCGGAAGCGACAACACCATTCTCACGTTGATGCGCACGCACGAAATCGACTTCTACTATCGGGCGTCCGAGGCCCAAAGTCCGAGCTTGCGCGCGATCCCAGACACGCGCGTGGTGCTCACGCCGTTCACGCAATTCGCCGACATCGGCATCAACGCGGGGCACCCGCCGCTTGACGACATCCGGGTGCGCCAAGCGCTCGCGTACGCCACCGACCGGCGCGAACTCATCGACAAGGTCAGTCACGGCATCAACATGCCCGGCGACACGGATCAGCCGCCGTTTTTCTGGGCGTATGACGAGCGCACGGTCAAGTACGGCTACGACCCGCGGCGCGCGGCCCAGCTCCTCGATGCCGCGGGTTGGCGCCTTGGCGCAGACGGCCTGCGCTACAAGGACGGTCAGCCGCTGCGCTTGACGATGGTGGGCTATTCGGGCGCCGCCACGGTCAACGCCGCGCAAGTGATCATCCAGCACGAGTGGCGCCAAGCCGGCATCGACGTCGGCATCAAGCAGTATTCTTCGGCGCTGCTCTACGCCACCAAGGCCAACGGGGGTATCGAGCAGACCGGCAGATTCGACGTCGCATACGAAGAGTGGGCGAATGGAGGCGATCCGGACGACTCGATCTTGGTGACGTGCGGCATGGCTCCGCCGGCCGGCTGGAACATCTATCATTTCTGCGACAACCAGCTCGATGCGGCGGAGAACGCGGCGCTCGCCGAATACGATCGGAGCAAACGCAAGGCAGCCTATGCGACGGTGCAGGAGATCATGCAGCGCAAGCTGCCATTTTTCATCATCTGGTACGTGCGGCGACAAGACGTCGTCAACACTGATTTCAAAAACTATCGGCCCGCCCACGCGGTCAGCCCGTTCTGGAACTCCTGGGAGTGGCAGATCTAACCGTAGGTTTGTAGTGCCGGGGCTTTAGCCCCGGATCTGCCCGCGCGGGCGCAAGGCGATGAGCGCCACTGCCAGCGCTAGCCGAATCGCTGTTCCCAGCCAGATGAGCGGCGCCAACCGCGCGCCGCCCAGATGGACGACCATGGCGCCGTAGACGCCCAGCAGCGCGATCAAGATCATCAGACCTGCGGTCGCATCGATGATCGCGACGTTGCGTTCCGGATCTCGCGCTGCAGCGAGAAGCAAGTAGCTGAACGCCAATGCCAGCGCTCCAAAGGACATCAGCAGGACCCTTTCGAGTAGGCTTGCGCCTCCTCCGAACAACGCCGCCATGATCTGGGTTCCCCACGATGGGGCGAACAGGAGCAACACGCCGCCGACGCCTGTGAGCGTGGCGATGACGGCGAGCAGGATCCGAAGGAACGCGTGCGATGAAGTCATGTTGCGCATATGACCCTCCGCGAGAGCACTTCATGGAGCCGGGATGGTATCACCTTCGGCGACACGAATGCGCGCGCTTCTATGCGCGCCCACGCGTTTGGTCCCCTCGAAGTTCTTGTTCCGGTCATCGGTCAGGGGACGTGGCAGATGCACGACCGCGGCGCCGGTGCCGCCCGAGCGACGGCGGCGCTGCGGCTGGGCATCGAACTCGGCATGACGCACATCGACACAGCGGAGATGTACGGCGACGGCCGCGCGGAAGAGATCGTCGCCGATGCGATCGAGGCCATCCCCCGTGAACGGCTCTTCATCGTCTCGAAGGTGCTGCCGCAAAACGCCACCTATCGCGGCACCCTGCGGGCATGCGAACAGTCGCTGCGCCGGCTTCGAAGCGACTACCTCGACGTCTATCTGTTGCACTGGCCCTCGAGTCATCCGATCGCCGAGACGATGCGCGCGATGGAAGAACTCGTGGACGCGGGCAAGATCCGCGCGCTCGGGGTGAGCAATTTCGACGTCGACGAAATGGAAGGCGCGCGTCAAGCTCTTCGCCGCCACCCGCTGGCATGCAATCAAGTGCTCTACCATCTGCGCGAACGCGCCGTCGAGCACGCGGTCTTGCCGTACTGCCGGGAACATCGCATCGCGCACGTGGCGTACAGTCCGCTCGGCCAAGGCGATTTTCCGAACGCTCGCTCCGCCCAAGGTCAAGTGTTGGAACGCGTGGCGGGCCGTCTGGGCGCCACCGCGCGCCAAGTCGCGCTCGCCTTCCTCACTCGATTGGACGGCATGTTCGCGATCCCGAAGGCGGAAGCGCCGGAGCATGTCCGCGAGAACGCCGGCGCCGGCGACGTGCGATTGGCGGCGACGGATGTCGCCGAGATCGACAAGGTTTTTCCGCTGCCGCGCGCCGACCGTCCGCTGCCGATGAACTAGATCCTCATAAAAAAGGGCTGGGTTTTATACTACACGCCGTAATGTGCTAAAATATGGCGATGGCAATGCTACGGCCTCATCAGTTAGTTGGCAGAAACTTGGGGCGGTTCGTGATATGGGTTCTCGGCGTCGCGGCCTTTACGGCCGTCGAACGGGTCGTCAATTCATTCTTGGACGATCAGGAAAAACGCGGCCATGATATCGGTTGGCTTGGGCACATGATCGTGTCTACGGCCCCGGTTTGGATCATCGCCGGCGCGGCTACTGTCGGCTTGCTATATGTGTTTTGGCCGTGGCTGGCCACTCTATTTCACAAAACGCCGCCGGCAGAAGCACAACCAACCCAACCCGCAGTCGCGCCTGCACCCGCAGCTGGGATTGCTGTTCGAGGCGGTTCCGATATTCGACTAGAGCGTAATGTGGTCACGGGTTACGGTACGGGCATTGATGTTGACAACTCACAAAGACTAATTGCAGCGGGCAACGTGGTGACTGCAGAGAAAAACGAGGAGCGCAAGTGGTTAACTGTCGATCCTAAAGAGTTAACCAAGTTATACAAGGATAACACCAGCGTACAAGCCGACAAAAAAGTAGAACCTCACAAAGGCCGATGGATGCACGTTTCAGGAAAGATTGACTCCGTAAGACAGGTGCATGAATTGTATGGTGGCGGTCGCGAGGTAATGTTTCGGGTGGATTGGACAGACACTAACCCTGTCGCCTACCTCATGTATTTCGACGAGAAGTGGGCGGATGGTCTTGATACTAAGCATCCCGGCGACCTGATCCACGTGTGCGGCAAAATAGACTCTGTGGCGACCACGCTGATTGTGCTAAGGCAGTGTGAGCTGGAACACCTGACCAGCCCTCGCGGCCCTATTGCCTCGCCGCATCCATCACCGGCCTCTCAGACGCTTCCGTCTGCGTCTATGGGTCAACAACCTGAGTTAAGGGACGGTGAACAAATAGACGACACGCAACCAACCAACCCAAAACCGACGCTCGCTCCTGAAGAGGGCGCGTGGTTGCCAGTCGATCCTGATGAACCTGTCAGGCTCTGCTCTGGTCTTACTACCCTTCAAGGCAGAGCCATGATAGCCAAATACGTCGGTAACTGGATGCGCGTGACAGGTATGGTGCGCGAAATAGAGCCGTACGTGGATCGTAAGGTATGGATCACGCTTCAAAACATTCCAGGCAAGCGTTACCATTACACCCTGATATTTGATGATACGGAGTACGATGCTTTATTCTCGAAAACAATAGGCGACGAGATCAAAGCCGTCGGAAGAATAGAGAACATCACCGAACACGGCTACTTCCTAAAGTGCTGCCGTTTGGAAAGGCGATAAATGGGGCGAGATAACCCCCAAGCGCGCTTGATCAGCCCAGAAACTCTCAACATAATGCCAAAAAAAAACGCCCCGACCGTGCGGCCGGGGCGATAGTTTATTTGTAGGCAAAGCCTACATCATGTCGTAGCCGCCCATGCCGCCCCCGCCGCCGCCCGGCATTCCGTTGCCCTTCTTGTCTTCGGGCTTATCGGTGATGAGCGTCTCGGTGGTGAGCAGCAGCGCTGCGATGGACGCGGCGTTTTCAAGCGCGGAGCGTGTGACCTTGAGCGGGTCCACGATGCCGAACTTGAACATGTCGCCATAAGCGCCGGTCAGCGCATCGAAGCCCTCGGCGGCGCCTAGCGTCTTGACCTTCTGGACGACGACCGAGCCTTCGAAGCCGGCGTTTTGCGCGATCTGACGCAGCGGCTCCTCGAGGGCGCGGCGGATGATGTTCGTGCCGACCACCTCATCGGATGGCTGGCCGTTGCCGCCCTTGGCCTCCTCGAGCACTTTTAACGCGTGGACGAGCGCGGCGCCGCCACCCGGCAGCATGCCTTCTTCCACGGCAGAGCGCGCCGTCGAGACGGCGTCTTCCATGCGGTGCTTCTTTTCCTTGAGCTCGGTCTCGGTGGCCGCGCCGACTTGGATGACCGCGACGCCGCCGGAGAGCTTGGCCAGCCGCTCCTGCAGTTTTTCGCGATCGAAGTCGGAATCGGTGTCTTCGATCTGGCGCTTGATCTGCTCGATACGGCCCTTGATCTCTTCCTTCTTGCCGGCGCCGTCGACAAGCGTGGTCTCCTCTTTAGTGATCTTGACCGTGCGCGCTTTGCCGAGCTCGTTGAGCGTGACCTTGTCGAGCTTGAGGCCGAGTTCGTCGGAGATCACGGTGCCGCCGGTGAGGATCGCGATGTCCTTGAGCATCTCTTTGCGGCGGTCGCCGAAACCCGGCGCCTTCACCGCAACGCACGTGAACGTGCCGCGCAGCTTGTTGACGACGAGCGTCGCAAGCGCTTCGCCTTCGACGTCTTCCGCGATGATCAAGAGCGGTTTTTGCACCTGCACGACTTTTTCGAGCAGCGGCAGGATGTCTGCGATCGCAGAGATCTTGCGCTCGGTGATGAGGATGTACGGCTCGGTGAGCGTCGCTTCCATGCGTTCCGGATCAGTGACCATGTACGGTGAGATGTAGCCCTTGTCGAACTGCATGCCTTCTTTGAGTTCGAGCTCGGTCTTGGTGGTGCGCGATTCCTCGACGGTGATCACGCCGTCTTTGGTGACTTTCTCCATCGCCTCGGCGATGATGTCGCCGATCGCGCGATCGTTGGCCGAGATGGAGGCGACGCGGGCGATGTCCTCTTTGGTCTCGACCGGATGCTTCATCTTCTTGAGCGCCTCGACGACCTTCTCGACCGCTTTCTCAATGCCGCGTTTGATCGCGAGCGGATCGGAGCCCGCCGCGACGTTGCGCAGGCCTTCACGGTAGATCGCTTGCGCGAGCACCGTCGCGGTGGTCGTGCCGTCGCCGACGATGTCGTTGGTCTTGGACGCGACTTCTTTGATGAGCTGTGCGCCCATGTTCTCGAAGTGGTTGGGTAGTTCGATCTCCTTCGCCACCGTCACGCCATCGTTGGTGATGGTGGGCGAGCCGAATTTCTTGTCAAGCACGACATTGCGGCCCTTGGGACCGAGCGTCACCTTGACGGCGTCGGCGAGTGCGTTCACACCGCGCTCGAGAGCGCGGCGCGCGCTTTCGTCGAAAAGTAATTCCTTTGCAGCCATGGTTTTGTTCGCGCTCCTTTAACGTTTCACGATTGCGAGAACGTCTTTCTCGCTGACGATCAGGTACTCGTTACCGTCGATCTTGATCTCGGACCCCGAGTACTTCGAATAGATGACTTTGTCGCCGACCTTGAGCTCCATCGGGATCACGTCTCCCTTGTCGGTTCTGCGGCCGGGACCCACGGCGATGATCACGCCCTCTTGCGGTTTTTCTTTGGCGGTGTCCGGCAGGATGACGCCGCCGGTGCTGGTCGACGCCTGCTCGATGGATTCGACGACCACGCGGTCGCCAAGCGGCTTGAGTTCGGTTTTGGACGCGGTTGCGGGCACGGGAACACACCCTCCTTATGACGTTGTGCGATATTCGCGCCTCACGCGCGACCTGAAGGTCGCGCTCCACGCCCCGAAGCGGGGCGACGATGCGAGGACGAGAATGGTGGCTTTAGCCCCTGCGCGCGACCCTGAAGGTCTTGCTCCACGGGGCTTATCGGCTAAATTAGCAGTCTTGGCACTTGAGTGCCAATTTGATTATACCGGGAGATTCCGAGCTTGACAAGATGTTCCTGCCGCCCGGGTCGCAGCGGTGGCTGAAGCCCGCTCCTGGCTGGAAATCGACCTCGGCGCGGTGGTCGCCAACGCCCAGGCGTTGGCGAGGCGGGCGGCGCCTGCGCGCCTTTGCGCGGTGGTCAAATCCAACGCCTACGGCCACGGCCTGGTGCACGTGGCCCGGGCCTTGGCCGGCTCGGATTTGGACGGACTTCGGTTCGGTGTCTTCGCCGCCGGCGAGGCGTTCGCGTTGCGCGAAGCCGGGATCGAGCATCCCATCTTCGTCGTCGGACCGGTTGCTGATGACGATTTGGCCGCGGCCGCGCAAGCCCGCCTCGAGTTGGCGATCCTCGACGAGGGCGACGTCGACCGCGTCGCTGCCCGGCGTATCGGCGCGCACGTCAAGATCGATACCGGCACGAACCGGTTCGGCGTGGCGCGCGCGCAGGCCGCGGGCACGTTGCGGCGCTGCGCAGAGCTGGGTGTCGGCGTGGTCGGTCTCTACTCGCACCTCGCGAACGCCGAAGATTTGGACAAAGAATTCACGCTCGCGCAGCTGGCGGCGTTGAAGAAAGTTGCGGCAGAATACCCCGGGACGAAAGCACCGGCATTGCATATCGCGGCGTCGGCGGCGGCGATGATGTGGCCTGAGACACGGCTCGACATGGTGCGCTGCGGCATCGCGCTCTACGGCGAGTGGCCGTCGCCAGAAGTCCGCGCCGCCATGGCCGGCGATGCGCCTGCCTTCGCGCTGCGCCCAGCGCTGCGCTGGTTCGCACCGATCGCGCAGATCCGCGACGTCGGCAAGGGCGACAGCGTCGGATATGGATGCGCCTTTGTCCCCGAGCGCGACAGCCGCATCGCCGTCCTGCCGCTTGGTTATGCCGATGGTCTGCCGCGCGCAGCGGGTAACGGGCGCATGCGCGTGCGCATCGGCGAGGCACGAGCGCCGATCGTCGGCCGCGTCTGTATGAATGCCTGCATGCTGGACGTCAGCGACGTCCGCTCAAGTCCGGCGCGCCAAACTGTCGCCGAACTCGATATCGAGGATCTCGCGCGCGCTGCCGGCACGATCAACTATGAGATCCTCGCGCGCCTACCGGGGCATCTCGAACGCCGCTATCAAGGGCGAATCGCTACCTGACGCGTATGCCGCTGCGCATTCCGTACACGGTCTGGCTCGTCGTCGTGGGTTTGATCATCGGCCTCTTGCCGCATCCTCAAGCCATCGAGTTGACGCCGCGGTTGGTGCTCTTCGTCTTTCTGCCGCCGCTGCTGTTCGCCGGCGGCTGGAGCATTGACACGGATGAACTCGCGAAGAACTGGGCGCTGGTGACGTTGCTCGCGACGCTGGGCGTCGTGCTCGGCATCGCGATCTCTTATGTGCTTCTTGTGTTCGGGGCGCACATGGGGAGCGAAACCGCGCTCATCTTCGGTGCCGTCGTTGCGGCCACCGACCCTGTCGCCGTCTTAGCGCTGTTCCGCGCGATGCGCATCAATGCTACCGTGCAGACGGTCGTCGAAGGGGAGAGCCTGTTCAACGACGGCACGGCGGCTGTCACCTTCACGGTGCTGCTCGCGACGCTCGCGCAGTCGCGCGCGAGTCTCGACGTGCCCGCAGCGCTCTGGTATTTCGCGCTGCTCACCGCGGGCGGCGTCGCCGTCGGAGTCGTCGTCGGCTACGCCGTGCGGCTGCTCTTCAGAGTTGTCGCAAGGCGACTGCCGCTCGTCGCGATATTGACCGCGATCGCGGCGTACGGCGCATATTTCATCGCGGACTATTTGGGCGTTTCAGGCATCATGGCGGTCGTTTTCGCCGCGATCGTGGCGGCCGGCTCGCGCAGCCTCAGCAGATTGTCCGACCAGGATCGCGCGTGGGTCGGTAGCTTCTGGGCGGTGGTCGCGTTCGTCGCGAACACCGGAGTGTTCGTGTTGATCGGCGTGTCCATCCACATGGCCGACATCGCGGCAATCTGGCCCGCAGCACTACTGGGAATCGCGGCCGTCATGCTGGGCCGCCCCCTTATCGTGCATCTGTTCGCGCCGGTCTCGGCGCTGCTCGGCCGACCGCTTAAGCCGTCATGGAAAAACGCGATCGCGCTGGCCGGCATGCGCGGCGCTTTGTCGATGGCGCTCGCGTTGAGTCTGCCGGTCGGATTCCCGGACCGCGCGCTGCTCGTCTCCATGGTCTTCGCGGTCGTGCTCTTCACGATCGTCGTGCAAGGCGCGTTGCTCGAGCCGCTGCTGCGCGGCATGGGCCTGATCGGCGAGCGACCCGCGCAGGCCGCCGGACTTGAGGGGCGGCCTTGACAGGCACATCCGTTAGTGGTATCTTACGGTAAGTGGATACTTACGGACAGATCTTCGACGCGCTGGGCGACCCGACTCGCCGCGCCATTCTCGAACGCTTGAAACGCGGACCGCGCGCGGTGGGCGAGTTGGCCGACCGTTTGCCGGTGAGCCGCCCGGCGGTGTCCCAACACTTGAAGATCCTCAAAGAGGCCGGACTCGTGACTGAGAGGCAGAACGGCACGCGCAGACTGTATCGGGTGAACACCGAGCGGCTGGCGGGCGTGCGCGCATATCTGGATGCCTTCTGGACCACGGCGCTGGCCAACCTCAAGGCCATCGCCGAGAGCGATCAAAGAAGGAGAAGTCAATGATCAAGGACGCCCCCGAGCTCGTGGTCGACAAGACCGTCCGCATCAACGCGCCGCGCGAGCACGTGTTCAAATTGCTGTCCGATCCCAAGGAGATGAAGCGCTGGGAACCCATCACCTCGTTCGAAGCGCGGGTCGGCGGCCGCTATCAATTCGAAAAGGGCGAGTGGATCGCGGTCGGCGAGATCATCGAATACGATCCGCCGCGCGCAATCGCGTACACCTGGGACTGGAAGAACAGCCCGCTCGGCTCGCGCACGGTCGTGCGGTATGAGCTGGAAGCCGACGGCAAGGCTACGGTAGTGCGGCTCACGCACACCGGGTTCATCGACGCCGAGCGTGCGAAGATGCACGGCGAAGGATGGGCGTACTACAACGATCGGCTCAAAGTCGCGGCCGAGGGCGGCGATCCGGGTCCGGACGTCATGGAGTAGGCGCTCCCAGGAAGAACAGGCAAGCGAGCCGGGAGCACAACGCCCCCGGCTCGTCGAATATGCGCGCCATGCGCAACAACGCCGCCCCGCTCGCCCTCACGCTCTCGCTTGTGGCCGCCCTGAGTCTGTGCGGACCGGCTCGTGCCGCATCGCCAAGCATCGTGCTGAATGGTCAGGCGCTGCAGACCGATGTTCCGCCGATCGTGATCGGAAGCCACGTTCTCGTTCCGTTGCGCGACATCGTCGACCGGCTCGGCGGTGCGGTCTCCTATGACGCTGCGTCCGGCTCCATCGCCGTACGCCAAGGCGGGCGCATCATCCAACTCGCGCTCGGCAGCGCAGTGGCCTACGTCAATGGCCGGCGCGTGGCGCTCGACGCCTCGCCGCGCGAGTTCGCCGGGCGCGTCATGGTGCCGCTGCGAGTTTTGACGGACGCGCTGGGCGCAACGGCCGACTACAATCCGGAGACCAGCGTGGTGGCGATCGTCACCGGGGTCAGGCCGGGCAGTTTTGTCGCGGCGGTCGGCGGCCCGCCGCGCCTCCCGAGCGGCTACGCGACGAACGTGACGAGCGCTCCGGCCTTGGCCAGCTCGGTGATCGATCAGCGGCCCGCTCCTGAGACGCTGGTCGGCACGCAGTACCCGCAGATCTACGGACGTTTTCAGGGCGGCTCAGCGGCGGTCAATCCGTCAACCGTGACGGTGACGTTCGACGGCGCCGACGTCACGGCTGAATCAACGGTTTCTTCCGCCTATTTCGCGTACACCCCGCGCTACGCGCTGGACTCGGGCCGGCATAGCGTCGCCGTGAGCGGGCAAAGCGATGACGGAACGCCGTTTTCGGATCAGTGGACCTTCCGCGTGGACGCGGGGAGCCTCTCCTATGTGTCGTCCATGCTCGACTACGCGCCCAACTATTCCTACGGCTACCGGCGCTACGGTTTCTGCCCGCCCGGCTTCTCGCTCTACACGCCCGGACCGCTGTTCCTCGTGGCCGGCAACGTGGTCGAGATCATTTTCTTCAGCCGCTTCTATCCGTATGGGTCGGGCTTTGTGACTATCGTCGGCCTGCCGGGCCAGTTCTACCTGACGCCGTGGCCGGGCTATCCGGGCTACTTCTGGACGACGGCTGTCGTGCCGTATGGCGTGTTGTCACAACGCGCGGTGGTTTCTGCGCATTTCATGGCGTCGAACGGGAAGACCGTCGTGGTGCATTCGACGGCGCCGCTGCGGATCGACGGCATGCGCCGCACGTTGCCGGATAACGTCCGCTACGCGGTGATGCCGTCGCTCATCAACCGGCCGCTGTCGCCGAGCAAGCTGGTCGTCTTCGATCGACTGGCCGTGCAGCCGCGGCGCGTCGTGCTGCCGGTCGGCGGAGCGCAATACGTCCGCTCGATCCAACCCGTGCGCGCGCCGGTGACCATCGATCCGGTTCATCCCGTCACGGTCGATCCAAACAAAGGCACTGTGATCGTGCCCGTCTCGGGGGGCGTCAACGGCAATCCGGTGCCCGTGACGGTTCAGCCGCCGCCGCCGCCCGCGCCCCCCAAGCCGGTCGAGCGCGCGCCACAGCCTGTAAGCGCGCACCCGCTCCCAAACCCGACGGCTGTGCCGCACTAAACCTCCGAGCTTCGCTCGGAACGCTACATTATGTCCGTTTAGATCACAGCCAGGCGGGTTTTTTGCCGGACGGGTTGTTGCAGTAGTACATGTACTCGGAACTCGGCACGTACCAGGCGTGGATGTCGTAATGCGGCGCTGCGTACCCTGGATGGCCGTGCGCCTCGTACCAGATGTCGACGTGATCGACTTGGTGCCCGGGTAGCGGCTTCAGCACGTTGGACCAGCTCGTGCCGTTTTCGAAAGCCGCCTTGGCGACCATGATCTCGGTGAAGGTCACCTTGCCCTTGTACCAGCCGTAGATCGGTCCGAACGGCCAATCCTTCGCGTTGGCGTAGTGGAAGCCCATCGTCGGAATGCACCCGAGGTACGGCACCGCGCCGGCTGGGATGCCGGTCGGATGGGATGGACCCGGCGCCATGATCTGTTTGAACATCGCCGGCGTCATGCCCGGCGGCAGTTTCTGCGGTGGCGCAGCTGCATTCGAGACGGCAGCGCTCGCGAACGAAAGCGCGACCAGCGCGGCGACAATCACCAAGAGACGGTTCATCAAGAAAACCTCCTAAGAAACAAACGTCGCCCTGTGAGGCGTGACGTAAGGTTCTCAAAAGATGCGGTAAGAACCTTGGTTACGTGTATGCGGAAGCGCTTGTGTGGTCGAGCAGCCAGATGCCGCCCGTGCCGGTGAGCGGCGAACTGCAGAACGGGCACGTGATCGCGCCGGGCGGCGCTGGAGCGCCGCAGCGAGGGCAGCTCACCGGTGCGCCCGCGGCCGCAGTTTTGGGCGTGGTCGAACCGGCCGGACGCACGAAGGTCGCGAACTCGGTGAACCACTGCGGCTGGGCGCTTCCGTCGCTCAGCGTGTTGCTGATCGTGTCGGTCGTGTTGCGGACCGCGGTGCCGGTGAAGCGCACGGTCAACTGTTGCCGCATACCGTCGACGGAGATCTTCATGATCGTCGGAGAATCCAGCTTCACGCCGCTGATGCTGCGCGCGAGCGCGCCGGAGCGCCAGTCATCCACCTTTTGCTTCAGGCAATCGACGAAGGCCGGTGTGCCGATCGAGGCCGCAGCATCGGGCTTCATCGCGCCCTCGGCCTGCATGGCTGCCTGAAACGCGGCCGTGGCTTGATTGAGGAAAGAAACCTCGTTGAAATCGGGATCGATCTTCTGGAGCGCGGCGATCTGATCGCGCGCTTTTTCCGCCATCGGCTTGGGCAACTCGGACATGGTCGCGTCCGGCGGCAGGGAGACGTCCACGCCCATCGACGCCTCCAGCGTCAGGTCGCCGGGCATGGACACGCCGAGAATGCGGCGCGTGTCCGCATTGACGTTAGAGCTCAGGAGCCAAGAAAGAAAGCCGATGAATCCCATCTCTAGTCCTAGTCAGGCGCCTTGTGCCGCTTCCCCATCTTCGGCGTGTTCCCGTGCGGCGCGCCAGCTCTCTAATATATCGGCAGCCTCCTGCGGCGTCGCAGCAAACGCGTCGGGACGCCAGTCGTCGAACGCCTTTCTGGCAACGGGACGCCACAGCGCGGCGATGGGTCGTACCCCCGCCGCTCGCGCCGCCTCGATGTCCAAGGGCGTGTCTCCCACGTAGGCGCACTCGGCCGCATCCGCCTCGAACGAGGCGAGCGCGTAGATGATAGGTTCGGCTTCAGGCTTGTGCCGCCGCGTGTCCTCGCGCGCAACGACGACCTCGAAGAATCGATCCAGGCGGCACAGCATGAGGCCGCGCAGCGCCGTCTCGCGCGCTTTTGAGGTCACGACTCCCAATCGCAGATCCATCTCGCGCAAGCGGCGCACGAGTTCGGCGACGCCCTGTATTTGGCGAACGCCGTCGTCGTGCAGGCGGAGATTGTAGTCGATGTAGATCTCGAGCGCGCGCCGGAGTTCGTCGCCGTGGAAGTAGCGCTCGAGCGTGTCGCGCAGCGGCAGCCCGAAGTCGGCCTGGATCTGTTCGCGACCCATGATGCGTCCGAGCGTCCGATACGTGTGCTCGTATGAGTTGAGGATGAGGTCGGTCGAATCGATGAGCGTGCCGTCGAGGTCGAAGAGCACGACGCGCAGCGGCCGGGCGGCACGCTCCTCCGTCACGCTGCGTGCACCCCGGCTCGGGCGCAAGCGGCGCGCACCAGCGAATCGACAAGCTCCTCGTATGAAATGCCTGCGGCAGCCGCCGCCTCCGGGAAGAGGCTCAGCGGGGTGAGCCCCGGCAACGTGTTGCATTCCAACACATATAGCGAATTGGTCACGGACATCACGATATCAACGCGAGAATAATCACGGCAGCCAAGAATGTGATGGAAACGCAGCGCGTAGTCCTGCATGCGCTGCGCCAACGCTGTCGGAAGCATCGCTGGCACGGTGTGCGTGCTCGCGCCCGGCGTGTACTTCGCATGGTAGGTGTAGAAATCGTCGTGCGGCGTGATCTCGACCACCGGCAACGCGCGTCGCTCGAGGATCGCGACGGTGAACTCGCGGCCTTCGACGTACTCCTCCACGAGGATCGGGGCCCCGAAGCTGCTCGCGCCGCGCACCGCGTCTTCCCACGATTCAGCGAAGTGCACGACGCTGACGCCGACCGCCGACCCCTGCGCGAGCGGTTTCACGACGCACGGCAATCCAGGCGGCTCCGGTGGTTCTTTGGCTTCGCCCGCATCGACGTCGAGGCGCACGCCTCGCGGCGTCGGCAGGTCGTGCATGCGCAGCAGCGCCTTCGACGTCCACTTGTCCATCGCGGCTGCGCATGCGCGAAGGCCTGAGCCCTGGTACGGCACTTTCAGCCAATCGAGGATCGCCTGGACGGTGCCGTCTTCGCCCGCGCCGCCATGCAGCGCGTTGAAAACGACGTCCGGGCGTTCGGCGCGCAGCCGATCCACGAACGAAGCATCGAAGTCGAGCGTCACGTGCGGGTAGCCTAAAGACTCGAGCGCGTTGACGACGCCCGCTCCGGTTTGCAGACTGATCTCTCGTTCAGCGGAATCGCCGCCCGCGATGACGGCGACCTTCGGTTTGCCCGCGCTCGTGGCGGTCAAAGTATGTGGACTTCCAGTTCCAGATCCACGCCGTGTTGCGCCGTCACCGCGGCGCGCACCCGATCGATCAGCGCGAGCACATCCTTGCAGGTCGCGCCGCCGCGGTTGACGATGAAATTTGCGTGTTTCTCGGACACCTGCGCGCCGCCGGTCCGCCAGCCCTTGCAGCCTGCGGTCTCGATGAGCCGCGCCGCGTGATCTCCCGGCGGGTTCTTGAACACGCTGCCGAAGTTCGGCAGCTCGAGCGGTTGGGTGGCGTTGCGGCGCGCGATGCGCCGGTTCAGTTCGGCGCGAACCTCGGACGGATCGGCGTGCTGCAGCACCAGTTCGGCGGCGCAGACGACCGCACGGCGGTCGAGCGTCGAGCGCCGATAGGTGAACTCCGGTTTGGTGAAAGTCTGCAACGTGTCGCCCGCGACCAACACCTCGACGCGGTCGATGACGTCGCCGATCTCGACGTCGGTGCCCGCGTTCATGCGCACCGCGCCGCCCACCGTGCCGGGGATGCCGACGAGCGCTTCTGCGCCCGCAAGGCCGGCTTTCGCTGCGTCGCGGCATAGCGCGACGATCGGCGTCGCTCCGCCCGCGCGCACCCGGGTCTTGTCGATGGTCACTTTCGTGAAGTCGCCCGCGAGCCGCACGACCACGCCCGGGAAGCCCTCGTCGCGGATCAACAGGTTGCTGCCGAACCCGAGCATCGACCACGCGATGCGATCGCGCTCGCAAAGAGCCAAGAGCGCGACAAGGTCGTCGATCCGCTTGATCTCGGCGAAACATGCAGCGGGTCCGCCGATGCGCATCGAGGTCTTCGGCGCCAACGGCGCATCGAAGGATGCGGCGCTCCCGAGCATGCGCGTCAATGCGGCTCGCTGATCCTTCGAGAGCGCGTTGCCGGGGACTGACGCTCCAGCGATCACCGGCAGGCTGACGTCAGACCGAGCCGACGCCCGCGTCGGCGGCAGAGAGGCCTGCGGCGAGTTCGTGCGCCACGCCGCCGATGTCTCCGGCGCCGAGCGTAAGCGCAAGATCGCCGGGACCGAGCGTATGCTGCAGATACGCCAGGACGTCCGCGGGTTTGGGCAGGTACGTCACGGACTTTTGATGATCGAACTCGCGCAGACATTCGAGGATCGACTCTGCGCGCACGCCGGGCAGCGCGATCTCGCCGGCCGCGTAGATATCGGTGATGACGACTTCGTCGGCCCCGAGCAGCGCGTGCGCGAAGTCGCGGAAGAGATATGCCGTGCGGCTATAGCGATGCGGTTGAAACGCCACGACGATCCGCCCGGGCCAATACGCGCGTGCCGCCGCGATCGTCTCCTGCACCGCGGTCGGATGGTGCGCGTAGTCGTCGACGATCTTGAGCGCGTCGCTGTCGTAGAGGATCTGGAAGCGGCGCGCGACGCCGCGGAAGCGCGCCAGAGCGCGCGCGATGACCTCGAAGGGCACGCCGAACTCGAGACCCACCGCGAGCGCGCACAAAGCGTTGAGCACGTTGATGCGGCCCGGCACGCGCAGGCTGATCTCTCCGAGCGGCGCGCCGTTGCGACGGACGCTGAATGTGGAGCCGAAATCTGCCAGCCGGACGTTCTCAGCTCGAACGCCCGCCGCCGGATCGAAGCCCGCCGTGATCACGCGCGGATCGCCCAGCAGTTTCGGCTGCTCGTAGAAGCGGCGGATGAGTTCGCGCACGGCGTTGCAGTCGGCAGATGCGATGACGCAGCCGCTAGCCGGCACGCGCCCGATGAACAGCGAGAAGGTTTCGATGAGGTGCTCGAGATCGCGGTAGTAGCCGAGATGGTCGTTTTCGATATTCGTGACGACCGCGCACGCCGGCGTGAGGCGCAAGAACGACGCGTCGCTTTCGTCGGCTTCGGCCACCACGACGTCGCCGGCACCGAGACGCGCGTTCGCGCCGAGATCGTTGACCTCGCCGCCGATGAGCACGGTCGACTCGAAGCCGCCGGCGTCGAGCACAAGCGCGATCATCGAAGTCGTGGTGGTCTTGCCGTGCGTGCCCGACACGGCGATGCCGCGCTTGTCCGCCATGATCTCAGCCAGCATTTCGGCGCGCTGCAGCACGGGGACGCGCGCGCGCTGAGCGGCGATCACTTCCGGATTGTCTTGCGGGATCGCGGAGGAGATGACGACGCAATCGGCGCCCTCGATGTTGTCCGAACCGTGGCCCAGGTGCACGCGCGCTCCGAGCAGACGCAACTTCTCGAGCGTGCCATTCGTCTTGAGATCGGAGCCGGAAACGCTCACGCCCATCGCGATCAGCACGCGCGCGATCGCGCTCATGCCGATGCCGCCGATCCCCACAAAATGGACGTGCCTGTAGCCTATCATCTATCTCAGAACGTTCTGTTAGTTGGGCCTGGTTTGCGTCCCTCTCCGGCGGCGCTACCTCGTGCCGATCTTGCCCTTGATGATGCGCTCGATCATGATATCGAGTGCGCGCGGATGCGCGAGTTGTGCGGCGCCTAAACGCATGACCACGTTCTTGTCGGGATCGAGCGCATTCACGAGCGCCCAGTAGAGCGAATCGGGGTCTAGCCCTGTGTCCTCGATCACCACCGCCGCGTTATGGCCGGCGAACAGGCGCGCATTCTTGCGCTGGTGGTCGTCCGCCGCGTGTGGGTAGGGGATGAGGATCGACGGAAGGCCGACGGCGGCTAGTTCGGCGAGCGTCGAAGCGCCGGCGCGGCACACCGCGACGTCGGCGGCTGCGTACGCGAGCGCCATGTCGTCGAGATACTTGACGAGGTGGTAACGGTTGCCGCTCGTCTCGACCTTTCGTTCGGCCTTCATCCATTCGTGATCGCGCTCGCCGCTGGCGTGCAGGACTTGCCACGTCCGGGGCAGCCGCCGGCGCGCGATCATGGCGCTGGTCGCCACGTTGATCGTGCGCGAACCCTGGCTGCCGCCGAAGATCAAAACCGTGGTCAGCTTGGGGTCGAGTCCGAGGCTGCGGCGCGCTTCAACTTGCGTCGGTCGAGCCGCGATCTCCGCGCGCACTGGGATGCCGGTCAGCACGAACTTCTTTGGAAAGAACTTGCCCGTCTCCGCGTATGCGCCCCACACCTCGTCCGCGACGTTGGCCATCAGCCGGTTCGCGCGGCCGGGCTCGACGTTCGGCTCGATCAAAGCGATCTTCGTGCCGCGCAGCACGCGCGCCGTGCGTAATGTCGCGGCCGCCATCACCGCGGGAACGCTCGTGTAGCCTCCGGTGGCGATCACGACGTCGGGCTTGAAGCGCTTCACGATCGGCAAGGCCTGGGCGGTGCCAACCGCGCTCGCCGCCAAGCCGCCGACAGCGCGGGTCAGCGACGTGCGCGACATCGGCCCGCTGCTGACGATTGCGAGCGGGATGTGCGTGCGCGCGATGACCTCGGCTTCCATGCCGCCGCGCGTGCCGATGAACAGCAGCTCGTGGCCGCCGTCGAGCAATGGCAACGCGACCGACGGATCGTCGGGGCTGCACACGCCGGGGTCAGCGGGCGCGGCGGAGAGCGCTTGCGCTAGTGACAGCGCGGGGTATAGATGACCGCCCGTGCCGCCGCCGGTGAGAAGAATTCGCACCGCGTCCTTCCCTTCGTTCCTCCTCGGCCAACGCAGCTTTCGTTCGACCGCGCGAGATGCTGGCCAGTAGCCCGATCCCGAAAAGGCTGAACACCATCGAGGTGCCGCCGTAACTGATGAACGGCAGCGGCACGCCGGTGACCGGCCACGACGCCGTCACCACGCCGATATTCACGAGCGCTTGGAGCGTGATGATGCTCGTGATGCCGATCGCGAGATAGAATCCGAACCGGTCTTCCGCCTTCATGGCGATGCTGATGCCGCGATACGCCAGGAAGAGGAACAACAGCAGCACGGCAGCCGCGCCCATGAAGCCGAGTTCCTCGCCGATGATCGAGTAGATGAAATCCGTGTATTGCTCCGGCAGATAGCCGAACTTCTGGCGGCTTTGGCCGAGGCCGACGCCGAAAAGACCACCGGAACCCAATCCGGAGAGCGATTGCAGGATGTGATAGCCGGCGCCGCGCGGGTCGTGCCACGGATTCCAAAATGCGGTGAAACGATCGCGGCGGTACGGCGTGGAGTAGATGAAAGCCAGCAGCGCCGGCACCGCGACTGCGACCTCCAAGCCGAGATGCCACCAGCGCGCGCCGCCCACGAAGAGCATCACGAAGGCGGTCATGACGAATAGACTCGCCGTGCCGAGGTCGGGCTCGATGACGACGAGCGCGAAACACACTCCCACCCAAAGCATGGCGGGGAAGCCGGCCTTGGACAGCGAGCGAGCGCCGTCTTCGCGTTCCGAGAACACTTTGGCGAGAAAGATGACCAACGCGAGTTTCGCGAATTCGGACGGCTCGAACGATATGGGACCGAACTCGAACCAGCGGCGAGCGCCGCCGGCTACTGCGCCGACGTGCGGCAACAGCACGGCGACCAGCATCAAGACGGCCAAGCCGAGCAGATACGGCGCCATCTTGCGCAACGCGCCGTAGTCGAGTTTCGCGCCAAACCATGCCGCCGCGATGCCGAGCGCGATCCATACGAGCTCTCGCTTGAGGTAGTGCGTGGCATCGTGGTACTTGTTGATCCCGACGACCGAAGACGCCGAGAACACCATGACTGCGCCGACCGCGACCAACAAGACCGTCACGATCAAGAGGAACGTGTCCGGCGCACGCCGTCCGATCACGACGCGCCGACCTTGCGGCCGCCGGCGAACTCGCGCACGGCGGCGGCGAAGCTCGTCCCGCGCTGCTCGGCGCTTTGGAACATGTCGAATGAAGCGCAGCCCGGTGAAAGCAGAACCACATCGCCCGGGCCGGCGGCAGCCGCTGCGGCATGCACCGCTGCCTGCATGGAAGCGACGTACTCGACCGGACCCTCGATCTGCCGGCCGATCTCGCGCGCGCTTTCGCCGATGAGGATGCAGCGCTTGGCGCGTTTGCCGATCGCCGAACCCATCTCACTGAAATCCGTGTTCTTGCTGCGTCCGCCGGCGATCAGGATGATCGGCGTGTCAAACGTTTCCAGCGCCTTCATGACGGCGGCCGGGTTGGTGGCTTTGCTATCGTCCACCCAGGTGACGCCGCCCGCGGTGGAGATCGTCTGCAGACGATGCTCCATCGGCTCAAAGGTTCGCAGCGCCGCCTCCGCCTCGACGGCATCCACGGCTGCATTGGCCAGACTTGCTGCGAGATATGCCGCCATCGCGTTGCCGGCGTTGTGGCGCCCGCGGATCAACAGTTGCGAAACGGCTACGACCGGTCGGAGCTCGTCGCTTCGCTCGACGATCATGTCGCCCACCAACGTCAGGTTGCAAGCCGGATTGCTGCCGAACGAATAGCAGGCTTTGAGGCACGGAACGCGATCCCAGGCCGACGCGACCAGCGGGTCGTCGGCGTTGGCGATGAAGAAGTCTTGTTCTGAACCTCGCTGCGCGTCGTAGGCCCGCTGGTTGGCGAAGATCCTGAACTTGGCTTCGGCGTATTCCTCCATGGACGGATAGCGATCGAGATGGTCCGGGGTGATGTTGAGCAGCACGCTGATGCGCGGCCGAAATGTCGTGATGCCCTCGAGCTGGAAGCTCGACACCTCCGCCACGACCCACTCGTCCGCTTTCGCTTTGGCGGTCTCGCCGATGAGCGGGTTGCCGATGTTGCCGCCGACGCGCACTTTCGCGCCGGCCGCGCGCAGCAGATGTCCGATGAGCGCAGCGGTCGTGGACTTGCCCTTCGTGCCGGTGACGGCGATGATCGGCGCCTTCGCGATCCGGTATGCGGCTTCGATCTCAGAGATGACGGTCGTGCCGGCTCGCTGCACGTCGAGCACGGCCGGATTGTTCTGCGGGATGCCGGGAGAAAGGATGGCGATCTGCGCGTCGCCGGCTGCGGTGGTGAGGGCGCTGCGATCGCTGAGCAACGGCACCTCGAGTTTGTCGAGCGCCGCGCGCTCGGGCGAACCCGCTTCGAAGCGTTTGTCGTCGAAAGCGACGACGCGGACGCCGCGCTTGCGCAGCACGGCGGCTGTGGCAAGCCCACTGCGGCCAACGCCGATCACCAGCGCGCGGTCGCCTCGTCCGAACTTCACTGCGATGTCTTTCTGCATCTAATGCGCAGCGCCTCGCGGCCAACTGGCGACGAGTGCGAACCAGATCGCGCACACGGCGACGAGCGATGCGGCGACGAACGTCAACGTCACGCGCGATTCGGACCAGCCCGAGAGTTCGAAGTGGTGATGCAACGGGCTCATCTTGAGTATGCGCTTGCCCGTCATCTTGAAGCTCGCGACTTGCGCCATGACCGAGAGCGTTTCCACGACGAAGACAACGCCGATCAGCGGGAGCAGGAGGAGCAGGCCGCTGTCGATGGCCAGCCCGCCGAGCAGCGCGCCCAGAGCCAGCGAGCCCGTATCGCCCATGAAAATGCGAGCGGGGTGGCGGTTATAGTAAAGGAAGCCGCCGCACGCGCCGAGCACAGAGGCGGCGAGCCCATTGCCGGACACGTAGGTCATGAGGAGCAGGGGCGGGATCGCCGAGCCTGCAGCGAGTCCGTCGAGCCCATCGGTGAGATTGACCGCATTGGCAGCGCCGACGATGGCGAGCACGGCCAGGATCGCCCACACCCATGTCGGCAGCAGGACCGGCCCGCCGAACCACATCTGCGCGCCGTGCAGCGGCATGCGCGTCGCCTCCCAGATGACGAAGCCGAGCGCCGCCACCGCGAGCAGCGAGAACTTGGCGCGCGCGCGCAGACCGAGCGCGCGGTGCTTGGACAGGATCAGGTAATCGTCGGCGAAGCCGATGCAGGCCGCAGCCAGGACCAAGCACAGAAGCGGCAGCGCTTCGACTGCGTTTTCAATCGGGAAGAGCGCACCGGCCAGCGCCGCGATCGCAAATGCGATGCCGCCCATGGTGGGTGTGCCCGCCTTGACGGCATGGGACGACGGCGCGTCCTCATAGATCTGCTGGCTCAAGCCGCGTTGGCGTTGCCACGCTATCACGCCAGGCACGACGATTGCCGCGAGGACGCCGCCCACCGCGACGTGCGCGGCAAGCCAGAGGAACGCCGCGGGGCTCAGCACTGAGCCGCCTGGGCGAAGAGCAACGGGCTCGCAACGTGCGAGCCGATGCTCGGGCGATACTTGAGCACGACGATCGGCGTCTGCTGATCGCCGTTGCCGTGCGGATTGGAGCGCAAGCACTCGCGCACCGCCTCGCGATCGAGACCCGTGCTCGCTCCGAGAACTTCGACTTTGCCGAGATCGTTGGCGTCGACGATCGCCGCGTGCGTGCCGCACGCAGCCGCGATTTCGCCGGCGACTTCCTCGGGTCTATCCGGCCCCAAGACGATGTGGCGTTCGTACGGCGGCATGGTGCCCGTGTAGCCGTCGATCTCGGCCACTGCGGGTCCGAGAATGCGGTAGAAGTCACCCTGCCGGCCGATGAGCCGGCCTGCGGCAGAGGCCGCGGCTGCGGCGAGCACGCGCAATGCTCCGGCGCTCTCGATGACGAGCTGCATCGATTCGGGCTGGTTGACCGTCGCGTACGAACCGGAGCGTTGCGCGAGCATGCGCGCAAGTCTGCCCGGCCTGATCGCCTCCGCCGGTATGGAACGTCCTTGCGCGATGGCCACTGCCGTTTCCGAAACGCAAACGACGTCGTCTGGCGCTGCGATGCCGCGTACCGCCGTCGCCACCACGGCCGGCAGGTCGTCGCCCGCCTTCACCAGCGGCGTACGTACCGGCAGCGCCACGATGTGCGGCGACAGACCGGGAGCGTCGACGATGAACGAGCGAAGCGTCATGTCGGCGCCTTCTCAGCCGCGAGCGCTTCGAGTATCTCCTCCATGCGCTGCACCCGCGAGCCTTTGAGCAGCACGCCGTCGCCGGATTGCAGCGAACGCCGCAGGATGCCGGCGATCTCCGCATTGCTTGAATACGTCGCGACCGCTGAAGGCGGCATGCCTGCGCGCCGCGCGCCGCTCGCAAGCGCTTCCGCGAATTCGCCTCCGCAATAGAGCGCATCGAGCAGGCAGCGTGCGGCTGCCGCGCCGGTCTCCTCGTGCTGGGCTGCGGCGTCGTCGCCGAGTTCCGCCATGCTGCCGAGCACGACGATGCGCCGGAGCGCGGGCAGCACCGCAAAAGCGCGCAACGCATGCGCCACCGAAGTCGGACTTGCGTTGTAGGCATCATAGACGACGAACGCGCCCGATGGCAGCGCGTGGGTTTCGAAGCGCCCAGCGGGCAGCCGCAGCGACCCAAAACCGGCGATGATCTGTTCGAAAGTCAGGCCGCAATGGATCGCCGCGGCGGCTGCGAGCAGCGCGTCACGGAGGTGCTGCTCGCCGACGAGGCGCCACTCGGCGAAGGCGTGAGAGGCGCCCAGCGACACCGCAACGCGGCCGTCGTGAGGCGAACCTGCCTCAAGCGTCAGGCCGGCGGCGTTCTCGTCGCCGCACAACCGCACCCACAATGCGGAGCTCGCGATACCTTTTTCAACGGCCAACCGCCGCGTCCACGCGTCGGCGGCGTTGCACACCGCGCGAGCGCTGCGTTCGAGCAGCGCGAATTTCGTACGCGCCAGCTGTTCGCGATCCTCGAAGAATTCGAGGTGCGCCTCGCCCACGTTGGTCAACACGCCGACGTCCGGCGCTGCGATGCCGGCAAGTTCTTCGATCTCGCCGGGATGGCGCGCGCCCATCTCCGCCACCGCCACATCAACGCCGTCGAGCGCATAGCACAATCTGGCCAGCCCTAGCTCGTTGTTCTCGTTCATCGGCGTGGCGCTCACGCGCCGGTGCTGTCCGATCAATTGCGCCGCCATCTCTTTGGTCGTCGTCTTGCCGTTGCTGCCGGTGATGCCCACGAGCTGGACGCCGGCGGCGAGTTTGCGCGCTCGCGCAGCGCCCGCGAGATATGCGCGCTTGGTGTCGTCGACCACGATCGCCGGCACGGTGGCGCTCTCGGCAGCCGCCGGCCGATCGACCACCACGGCGATCGCGCCGCGCGCTACGGCATCGGTTATGAAGTCGTGACCATCGAAATTTGGACCGCGCAGACAAACGAACGTCTCGCCCGGGCTCAACGTGCGGGAATCCGTGCTGGGGATGAAGGGCGTGTTCGGCACGCTGGCACCGATGAGATGACCGGATGCGGCCTTTATGAAGTCGGCGATCGTCAGGCGGCTCATACGCGCACTTTGCGGATGGCGCTCTCGGCCGCCGCCACGTCCGAGAACGGGAGGCGTTCCCCGTTGACGAGTTGATAGGCCTCGTGTCCTTTGCCGGCGATGACGACGACGTCACCCGGCTTGGCCAGCGCCACGGCGCGCTCGATCGCCTGGGCGCGATCGGGAACGACCTCGAAGTCGACGCCCGCCGTGCCCTGCATGCCGGCGAGCACGTCATTGATGATGCGCATCGGATCTTCGAAGCGCGGATTGTCGCTCGTCACCACCACGTGATCGGCCAATTCGCGCGCGATGCGCCCCATCACGGGGCGTTTGAGCGGATCGCGGTCGCCGCCGCAACCGAACACGCAGAGAACGCGGCGAGTCGCCACCGCGCGCGCCGCTTGCAGGACGTTGCGAAGTCCGTCGGGAGTGTGCGCGTAGTCCACGTAGACGCCGAAACCGGGCGCTGCGACGCTCGTCATGCGCCCCGGAACTTCGCGCACGGCTTCCAACCCCTCGGCGATCGCTTCGACGTCGAAATCGAGAGCGCACCCGACCGCGATCGCGGCCATCGCGTTGGCGACGTTGAACGGGCCCGGCAGATGGATCGAAAACGGCGCCGGCCGAAGGCTGCGTACCCAGAAGGTCGAGCCGGTCGCCGTCAGCGCGACGTCGCTCGCGCGCAGCATCGCCTCGTTGTTCTCGAGCGAGTATGTCATCCTTCGTTTCGCATCCGGCGCGAGGGATCTGCCGACCGCATCATCGAGATTGAGCACGCTGGTGCCGCCGGGCTTGATGCCGCTGCGTCCGGTCATCTCAAAAAGGCGCTTCTTCGTGCGCACGTATTGCTCGAAGCTGCCATGGAAATCGAGATGATCGTGCGTGACGTTGGTCAAAGCGGCGACGTCGAATGCGACATCATCAACGCGATGCAGCGAGAGCGCATGGCTCGACACCTCGAGCACCGCGCCGGCCGCGCCTGTGTCGCGAAAGCGCGCGAGCAGCGCTTGCAGTTCGTGCGCATAGGGAGTCGTGTGTTCGAGCGGGAGGCTGAATGCGCCAGCGAGACGAGCTCCGAGCGTGCCGATCAGACCGAACGGACGCTGCGCGGCAAGCGCGATCGCCTCGATGAAGTGCGTCGTGGTCGTCTTGCCGTTGGTGCCGGTGACGCCGACGCACGTCAACGTCGCGCTGGGGCGGCGCTGAAGCTCCGCTGCCATCGGAGAAAGCGCTGCGAGAACATCCGGGACGAGTGCGATCGGCGTGCGGCCGGGCAACTCGATTTCGCGTTCCGCTAGTACGGCGGCCGCGCCGGCGAGCACCGCGGCGCGCGCATGCGAGTGGCCGTCATCGCGCTCGCCGCGAACGCACGCGAAAAGGGCGCCGCGCTCGACCCGGCGCGAGTCGACCGTGATAGAAGAGATCAAGACGTCGGGATCGCCGCTCACCCGCGCATCGCCGACGTCGGCGAGCAGCCGCCGAAGCAGTGTCGGCATGCTTGTCATTACCGTCGGCCGCCTTGGTTCCCCTGCGCTTTGTCCCTCTTGGTCCGCTTTGCGTCGTTAGCGGGGCTCAGCGCGTCGTCGGCGCCGTCGGCCCGTTTGGGAAGCACGCCCTCGCGCCATAGCACGCGGCGCGCGAGTTCGCGGAACGCTGGAGCGGCGACGACGCCGCCATAATACGCTCCGCGCGGCCGCTCGACGTTGACCAGCACGACGTACTGCGGCTTGTCCGCAGGCACGATGCCGACGAAGCTGGCCACGTATTCCCCGGGCATGTATCCGCCGGCTTCGACGATTTGCGCGGTTCCGGTCTTGCCCGCGACAGCGTAGCCGGCGATCTGCGCGTTGCTCCCCGTGCCACGTTTCACCACGTCGCGCAGCATGGCGAGCAGTTTGGCGGCGGTTTGCGGGCGCATGACGCGGCGCACCGGATCCGGCGTGTATTGCTTGATCACACGGCCGCTGGGCGAGAGAATCTGTCGCACGATGAGCGGCCGCATCAGCAGGCCGCCGTTCGCGACGGCCGCGTAGGCGCGCGCGATCGCTATGGCCGTCACCGACACGCCCTGACCGAAGGCGACCGTGGCGCGACGCGAGCCGAACCATTCGTCGGACGAGACGCCGATGCCGGCGCTTTCGCCGGAGAGATCGATGCCGGTGACGTCGTCGAAACCGAAACGCTTGATGTAGTCGCCCATGGTCGTCTTGCCGATGTGCAGCGCCACCTCTGCAGCGCCGACGTTATGAGAGAATGCGATGATGTCCGCGAGCGGCTCGCGCGATCTGCCGGACGACACCAATCCGTCATCTGCGTTGTGGATGACGTAACCGCCGATGTCGAGGCGATCCACCGCCGGAAACGTGTCATCGAGCGACACCTTCGCCGAATCCAGCGCGGCCGTCGCGGTGACGATCTTGAAGGTCGAGCCGGGCTCGTACGGATCCGCGATCGCGCGATTGCGGTATGCGTCTTGCCCGAAGCTCTTCCAATGGTTCGGGTCGTAATCCGGCCAGTTCGCCAGCGCGAGAATCTCGCCGGTGGATACGCGCATGACGATGGCGACGGCGCTTGCGGCGTTATACTTGGTCGCGGTCTTGCTGAGCACGTCTTCAGCCGCGAGCTGTAATGCGCGATCGATCGTGAGCACGACCGTATCGCCGACGACCGGCTCGTCCACCATGTGCTGACCGAAGGGGATGATGCGATCCTGACTGTCGGTGTCGGCGACGATGCGGCCGGCTTTGCCGGCGAGCACGTCATTGAACGTGTGCTCGATCCCGGCGAGACCTTGATTGTCGTCGCCGGTAAAACCGATGACCGTCGAACCGATATGCCCCTGCGGATCGACATGCGCGCCGGTCGCTTCATCTTTCACGCCGACGCCCGGCAGGTCCAGCTTGCTGATCGTCTGCCCGACGGCTTTTGGGGCGTTACGCGCGAGATACACGAACGGCTCCGGCGAGGTGAGATCGGCGAGCACCGACTTCTCCGGCCGTTTCAGAAGCGGCGCGAGCACGGCCGCTTCGTTTCTGGCATCTTTGACGTCCGGCGGCTGCGCGAAGATCTGCACGGCGGGCACGGTGGCGGCGAACACGATGCCGAAGCGGTCGACGATGCTGCCGCGCCTGCCGCTGACGTCGAATTTCCCGCGCTGTTGGGTTCCCGCGTAGGCGGTCCATGCTTGCCCGCCGCGGATCTGGACGAACCACAGCCTGCTGCCCAGACCCAACGTGACGAGGATGAAACAAGCGAACAGAGCGACCGCGCGGGCCCGCAGGCGGGTCCGCTCCTTCTGTTTCACGATGCGCCCCCTATCCGCCGCTGCACGGCGGCTAGGGAACGAAGAGCAAGTGCTTGAGGTCCGCCAGCCGCGAGGCGAGCGTGGGCGGCGCCTTGTGCGGCGGCGCGGGCAGCGTGATCACCGAGATGCGCGCCGGCTCCTTCATGCCTAGTCGCGCCGCGGCGGATTCGAGTTGCGCGACCGATTGAAGCTGGGCGAGTCGCTGGCGAAGTTCGTCGTCGCTCTGCAACAGCTGCGCTTGCGTTGATTGGTCCGCGGCAAGACGATAGGTTTGTGCGGTGAGTTCGGCGGTGAGACCGACGTAGGACAGAATCGCGAAGAGAGGCAGCACGATGAGCAGCGCGAGGCGCGCGCTCGACCAGCGCTGCAGCCGGGCACGGCGCTTGCCCGATCCTTGGGCATGAGCTCTGTAGGCCTGAGGCTTTAGCCCCGGTCCCGCGTCATATTTAAATGCAACCGCCGCCATGGCTTATGCGCTCCTCTGAGCGGCGCGCAGCTTCGCGCTGCGGCTGCGCGGATTGGCGGCGATCTCGAGCGCACTCGGCGTCAGCGGCTTGCGCGTCAGCACCTCGACCAAGCCGGCCACGCGCCATGCTGCGAACTGACGCTTGACCACACGGTCCTCGCCGGAGTGGAAACTGATGACCGCGATGCGTCCGCCTGGGCGGACATAGCGGATCGCCGTGCTCAGCGTCTGCTCGAGGGATTCGAGTTCGCGATTGACCGCCATGCGCAGCGCCAGGAACGTGCGCGTGGCGGGATGGATCGCCGTGCGTCGCTTGCTCCTGGGCTGGGCGCTGAGGACTGCCGCGACGAGATCCGAGGTAGAGCGAAGCGGCGAACGTTCGCGACGGCGCACGATCTGGTGCGCGATGCGCCGCGCGTTGCGTTCGTCTCCGTACTCGAAGATGATGTCCGCGATTTCGCCTTCCTTTAGAGTAGCGAGCAGCGTCGCGGCGGTCGGCGCCTCGGATGAGGGGTCGAGGCGCATGTCAAGCGCGCCGGTCCCGGAGAATGCGAATCCGCGCTCGAGGTCGCTCAGTTGGAGGGATGAGAGCCCGAGGTCGTACATGATGCCGTCTACCTCGCTGCAGTCCAGGGCGTCAAGCGCATCCCCAAGCTGCGCGAAGTTTGCGTGAACCGGTGTAACGCGGCCGGCGGTGCTTGATTCGAGTTCCCGCGCACGCGCCGCAGCGGCCGGGTCGGCGTCGAGAGCGATAACGCGAGCGGTTGGGCAGCGTGCCAGGATGGCCGCCGTATGCCCGCCTGCGCCGAACGTCGCGTCGACGAAAATCGGCGAGCCGCGCCCGCGCGCCGCCGGCAGCAGCAGGGACATGCTCTCCTCCAGCAGTGCGGGCACATGGCTAGTAGAGTCCAAGCTCGGTCATGAGGTCGGACATGCCGTCGGGAGCGGCGCTCGCTTTGCGCCAACCGCCGGCCGGCCAGACCTCGACCCTCGTCAATGCGCCCACCAGCACTGCGTCTCGCTCCAAGCGCGCGAGATCCCGGAGCGCTTGCGGAACGAGCACTCGGCCCTGAGAATCGAGCGACACTTCTTCGGTGTTCGCGAACAGATGGCGGACAAAGGTGCGATATTGCGCGTCCTTTCGCGGCGCGGCCTCGAGCTTGGCGCAGAACTCTTGCCAGGTCGCCTCGGGGTACATCGCAAGACACGGCTCCGGCGGTGCGATCGTCAGAACGAAGTGGTCCCCCAGGCGCGCGCGGAAACGGGCGGGAATGGTTAGCCGTCCTTTCTCGTCCAGGGAATGTTCGAATTGTCCCGTGAATTTCGGGAGCGCGCTCATGACAAAGGCCTCTAACCCCACATGGAGCCACTTTGCCCCACTATAACCCACTTATCGGCACTTTGTAAAGCGAAATGAGGGACAGGCAGGGGTTAGCCCGGTTTGTAGTGCCGGGGCTTCAGCCCCGGTTTCTTTTAAGGGGGGTTAATCAGGGTAGGTCGCCCGCGCCGCAGAAGCACTGCGCGCACTCAAAGCGCTTCTCTTAAGGAGTTTTGCCTTGCGCCGTTTTACGATCGTGCTTGGAATCGCGGCCGCCGCCGCCATTACGCTTAGCGCCTGTCACAACTCGTCGACTGGTGGCGTTCCGCCGCAGCCGATCCCGCCGGCACACTTCGGCGCCGAATACGCGCTGACGAATCCGGCGGGCGGGCCGCAATTCATCATCGCGGGACCTGACGGCAATCTGTGGTTCAGTGAGCGAGGCGCTAACGCCATCGCCAAGATCACCTTGAGCGGCGCAATCGTGGAGTTCAGCGTGCCGACCGCGAACAGCGCTCCTGCGGGCCTGGCCGCGGGCGCTGACGGCGCTGTTTGGTTTTGCGAATTCAACACGAACAAGATCGGCCGCGTGACCCTGAACGGCACCTTCAGCGAAACCGTGGTGCCGACTGCGAATTCGGGTCCTACCGCGATCACGTCTGGACCCGACGGCAATCTGTGGTTCACCGAGCAGTTCCCTGGCAAGATCGGCAAGATCACCACAGCGGGTGTGATCACCAACGAGTACGTCCCCGCGACTGCGGCAAACGGCGCCGCCGTCATCGTGTCAGGCCCTGACGGGAACCTTTGGTTCACGGAGTTCGCTGCCGCCAAGATCGCGAAGATCACGACCGGCGGCACCATAACGGAATTCAGCGTCGGCTTGACTCCGGCTAGTCATCCCGGATTCATAACGGCGGGCGCTGACGGGGCCCTATGGTTCACGGAGCAAAGCGGCAACAAGGTCGGACGGATCCCAACGTCCGCAACCGCCGTAGCCCCGGGGTTCACCGAGTACGGAGTCCCCACGGCTGCAAGCCAGCCGGATGGGATCGTCGTAGGCATCGATGCGAACATGTGGTTCGTCGAGAATCTCGGGAACAAGATCGCGCGCATGCCGCTCAACGCAACACCGACGACTGGGCTGCCCGTCGCGCCCGAAATCACCGAGTTCGCCCTGCCGACGGCCGCCGCTCTTCCGTTCGGCGCATCCACCGGGCCTGATGGCAAGATCTGGTTCGTCGAAAACGGAGTCGGAAAAATCGCGAACTTCGTGCCGTAGGAAAACGGAAGCCGGGGCTAAAGCCCCGGCACTACACCCGAGCTTCGCTCGGGTCGCTACATTTCGAGAGTTAGGTGGCGGAGACGGTCACCTGCGCCTTCGCCGTCTTCGCGTCGACCAAGAGCTGCATCGTGTCATCGCCGGTAGGCGTCAAGCGCATATCCCATTCGCCTTTGGTCGAGCTCAGCGGCACTACCTGAAGTTCCACGCGTTGATTCGCGCCGGGACCCAGCGTGATGGTGCTCTTGTACGGATCGCACACTTTCTCGTAGCAGAACGAGAGCACCCAACGCTTCGGCACGCCGAGCGCGCTCAGATGCACCGTGCGTTCGCTTTGCGCGGCATTGCGCACGTTCACCCACAGCAGGGCCGGCTTCGACGACTTGCCCACCACTTGCGCAGCGCCTGAGACCGCCACATAGATCGGCGACGGTGAGAGCGCGGCGAATTGCTCGTCCGCCTGCTGCGCGACGATGGTCGCCGGCGCGCAAGCGGCTGAGTCGGCCAGCATCCATGTCGCGCCGCTCGAATCGCCGGCGGCGATCGAGAGCCGCGCCAGCTTCAGCCACATGCGCCCTAGTTCGTATGCGTTATGCTTCTTGTCGGGGTGCAGCGCGTAGTCCACCGCGGCGAGCGCCAGACCGGTATGCGATGCGCGCAAAGCCTCTTCGTAGCGCTTCAATCCGAGATAGCCGTTGGCGACGCCGAGCCAGCTCTCCGGATTCTTCGGATCGAAGCCGGCCTCGGTCACGTCGATGGACAAGACCGTGGCGTGATCGCCCGTTCGGCCAGCGACCGACGCGACGCCGTCATACGCATCGGTGTCTTTGGGCGCAAGTCGAACCGCAGCCCGATAGTACTTGAGCGCGCTGTCGAAGCGCTCGTCGTCAAGGGCGGACTGCCCGCGCAGCAGCGCTGCCTGCTCCAAATCGTGGGCCGTCGTCTTCGCCTTTGGTTGTGCAGCGGCGCGCGTCTCGTACGCCTTGGCGAGGGCGAGCCCCAGGCGATCGCGCACGTGCGATGCCCACGCATAGTCGATGTCCGTCGCCATGACGTCGTTGAGGATATCATCGAGCTTCTTGGACGCCGCCGTGCCCGCAGCGATGGCTTGCGCCGTTTGGCCGCGCGCAAGCGACGCAGAGACATCGGCCGTCGAGCTCGCCACAATGTCTTCGAACCGCTTTGCGGCTTTCGACTCGCGCGGCAGACGGCCGGCGAGCACGTCGTTGAGCGCGCTTGCGAGCAGCGAACCCGAAAGTTGGTTGACTTGGCTGAAAACGATGCGCCCATCCTTGTCGAGCACGTAGGTCGTCGGAATGCCGTTGACGTCGTACGTCTTTTCAACGCCGCCGTCCGCATCGAGGACGAGCGGGAACGTGACGCGGTTCGCGGCCGCCCACGTCGAGACGAGAGCACTGGGTTCGCGATCGTCGACGCCGACGAAGGTCACGCCGCGCGACGCAAAGCGCTTTTGCACGTTGATCAGATCCGGCGTTTCGGCTCGGCACGGCGGGCACCACGTGGCGAAGAAGTTGACCACGACGACATTGCCGCGAAGCGACGATAACGCCATGGTGTTTTGGCCCGTAGTAGGCAAAGAGAAGTCGGGCGCTTTTGTTCCGACGGACGGCGCGCTCGCGGCCCGAGCGGCCTGCCCGAAGGCGAGGCAGCCGGCGGCCAGCATGAGGGTGAGAAGAGAGGTCGCAATGCGCATGGTTCGTTGTTTTCCGCGCGGGCCCGCGGCGTGGCCTGCCTGGTTGCTTTTCTCATATGAACTATGCTAGAGTCTTGGCACGTAAGCGTCCACCACCATGGTCGCCGCGTTTTGTCGTTCCGGATGGTGGAACCTCGAGGTATATCGTGGCCTTGCAAGATCGAACCTTGGCCTGCCGCGATTGCGGCGCTGAATTCATCTTCACCGTCGGCGAACAGGAATTCTACGCGCAAAAGGGCTTCGAGCACGAGCCGGCGCGTTGCCCCGCTTGCCGCCAAGCGCGCAAGCGCGATCGCTCAAGCGGCGCTGAACGCGTCATGTTCGACGCGGTCTGCTCGCAGTGCGGCGCCGCCACTCAAGTGCCGTTCTCACCTCGCCCCGACAAACCGGTGTACTGTCCGGACTGCTACAAGACGGTCGTCGGCCGGCGCGTCCGAACGTAACAACTTCGCGCAACGCTCACTGGGGTTTCCAAGCTTCGCTCGGAACGCTGCAGCATGGGCAAAATGGAGTGGAGTGCGGGACGAAGAACAAGCCATCCGGGACCGCTTCAACGTATACATTTGGGAGATGCAAGTTTCTGTGAAGGCCGCCCCGACGCTCTGGCGCAGCGCCCGCGCCGTCCTCATCATCGCTGCTTCGGTGCTGGCCGGCTGCAGCGGCGGCGGCTTCCTCCCGTTCGGACAAGGCCCACACGAGATCTCCGCGGCGCGGCTCAACCGCATCGTGGCGCAGCAATCGATGGCACACCACGTGCCGGCGCCCCTGCTGCGCGCCGTCATCCATGTCGAGTCCGGCGAGGATCCCTCGGCGATCTCCACGGCCGGCGCCATGGGGCTCATGCAATTGATGCCGGGGACCGCGCGCGCGTACGGCGTCCTCAATCCTTTTGATCCCGCGCAGAACGTCGCCGGCGGTGCTTCGCATCTGAGCGCTCTTCTCAAAGAATACCACGGCAATGTCGCGCTCGCGTTGGCGGCGTACAACGCCGGTTCCGGCGCCGTCGCGCAATACAAGGGCATCCCGCCGTATGCGGAGACGAGTTCGTACGTGAGCAACGTGCTGTCGATATTCCGCAACTCAGGCAGTCGCAAGTAGGCACGAAAGTGCAACCCCTCGCCCGGTCGACGGCTCTCGAACAGACGACGAGCGTGAGACGAACAAAAGCCGGGCTCGACTGGCTGACAGCCGGACATCGCAAACGCAGCGGCCACTCGCCGGCGAAGGCCCGTTTCGGAGTCCAGATCCTGGATCGCTACGTGCTCGGCGAATTGGCCGGGCCATTCGCGTTCGCCATCGCGGCGTTCACCCTGTTCATGCTGATCAACACGCTTTTTTTGGCGGCGGACTACGTCATAAACAAGGGCATCCCGTTCGGCATGATCATGCGCTATCTGGTGCTCCAGCTGCCGACGGTCTTCTATCTGATCCTGCCGTTCGGCGTTTTGTTCGCCGTGCTCCTCGGCATCGGCCGGCTGGCCGGCGACAATGAGATCACCGCGCTGCGCACGAGCGGCGTCAGCCTGCAGCGCCTCGCGCTGCCCTGCTACGTGTTCGGCATCCTCATGACGATGGTGGCCTTCGCCATCAACGAAGACATCGCGCCGCGCTCGCAGCACAAGGCAGCGATGCTGTTCCGCGAGATCGTGTATCACTCCACGCAAGCGGTCATCCAACCGTATCAGTATTACCGCACGCAGGACGGCACCCATGTGATCTACGTGATGTCCGTGGAGTCGGGCACCGGCGACATGCACAACGTCCAGATCTGGACCATCGGCAACGGCTATTGGCCCGAGACGATCACCGCGCGGCTAGCGCGCCAGTCGCACGGCCAGATCATCATGGTGGACGGCTTTGACACGACGTTCAAGCCCGACGGCTCCCTGCAGCAGACCAAGCATTTCGGCAGTCTGGAATTCCCGCTCGGCACCGACCTGAGTCAGCTCTTCGCGCCGCAAAGCGCTTTCGAGACCAACTCGAAAGAATTGCGGACCGAGATCAAGCTGCTCAAGAACTCAGGCCAAGACGTCAGCCAGTTGGAGATGCAGCTGCAGCAGAAATATGCGATGCCCGTGGCCTGCATGGTGAGTCTGCTCATCGCGCTGCCGTTGGCGATCCGGTTCGGCAGACGCGGGCGCGGCGTGGCCGCGATGCTGGCCGTCCTGGTGCTCTTCGCGTACTACCTGATCATGGTCGCCACCAACGCGCTTGGCAAGAACGGCGCCATCTGGCCGCCGCTCGCGGCCTGGCTGCCGAACATCGCCATCGGCGGCACGGGTCTGTTCATGCTGCTCTTCGAGGAACGCTGAAGGTCTTCGATTGTCATTGTCGTGGGCACGCCGCTTGAGGCTCACCGCCGCGCTCTGCTGCGCGGCGGCGCTTGTTTGCGGCGCGTTTGCTCGGCCTCACGCCGCGACGGCGCAAGAAGCCTCGCCGCTTCCGACCGTTAGCGCCACGCCGGCAGCGTCCGCGACGCCCACCGCCGGCGCAACGTTGATGCCAACGGCGACGCTCATGCCCGTGCGCCAAACCCCATCGGCGAACCTCACGCCCACGCCGGAACCCGAGCTTTACCCGTTCAATCTGCGGTCCAACCAACAAATGCAGACCACGATCACGGTCGGGCCGACTCCGCTCACCTCAGCCACCCCAACCGAGTCGCCCTATCCGCCTGCGCCGGTCGGCACGCCCACGCTCGCGCCGCCGCCCGTGGGATCGGCCCGCGTCACCGCCGATCAGCTGTTCGGACAGACCAACGGCGACATCGACGCGGAGGGCCACGTCGACGTGCGCTACGGCGACGCCGACATTCTCGCGGATCGAGCGCACTATGACGCGCAGACCAAGATCATCCGCGCCGTCGGCAACGTGCGCTATGTCTCGGCGAGCGGCGACACCGCGACTGCCGACTCGCTTGAATACGATACCGCCCACGATCGCGTGACGATGGACCAGGTCCAGGGCCAGACCTCATCGGTGAGCTATCAAGGCGAGCAGATCCGCGGTTATGCGTACTACAAAGGCAGGCGCGTCACGATCGACCAGGACGGCCGTTCGGTTCTGCAAGACGGCTGGATCACGACGTGCGACCTTCACCACGTCGCCTACCACATCACCGGCAAAGAGATCGAGATACGGCCGAACGATCGCATCATCGCGCATAGCTCGCATCTCTACCTCGGCAAGCTGCTCGTCGCGGCGCTCGGCTACCTTGTCGTGCCGATCGCGCCGCAAGGAGAACGGCGCCCGAGCCTCATCGCTCCGCGCATCGGCTACAACAGCATCTATGGATTCTTCCTGAAGAATTACATCAACTATTACCGCAGCCCGTATTGGTACGGAACGTATCACGTGGATCTTTACCAAAAAGCGGGGCTCGGTCTCGGCGCCGACCTTTACTTCGCGCGGCGCGACGGGCGCGGCAGCGGCACGTTCACGTTCTACAACATCCATAGCACGGGCAATCAGGTCGCCACCACCGGCGTGAAGAACTCGTTCCAAGCCAACCTGAATCTGCAGCAGGCGCTGGGCAGGCACGTCACGGCCTCGATCAACGCCGCGTATCAGAGCCAGACCGCGCTTTCGTCGATCCCCTCCACGACGTCCGCGAACATCAACCTCGTGCACAACGGCGCGCGCAGCACGACCAGCTACGGCTTGACGCTGACGAGCACGGGCGTGAACCATGCGACCGGCGGTCTGTTCAGCCACACGATCGCGTTCTCGCCGGTGTTCTCGGAGAACGTCTCGTTCAACTTCCAGGATAGCGTGGCCCCGCCGACCTTCTCGCGCTCGTATTCTTTCCTATCGGATGCGCATTACACGGCGCGCGCCTTCGACGCGGATCTCGTGACCCAGACGCTGCACGGAGATACGAGCATCAACAACGCGGGCGCGATCACCACGACGCCCGTGCTCGGGTTCCAGAAAGTGCCTGAGCTGACCGTGCGCGGAAGGCCGTTCACGATCCCGAGCTTGCGGCTGCCGGTCAGCGTCACGCTGATCGACGGCGTCTACAACGACGCGTTCGACAACTTCGTGACGTCGCGCCAAGAGCTCAGCGCGCAGCTCGGCAGCGCGGTGTATCGCATCGGCAACAGCGCGACCGTGACGGCGACGGCCAACCTGCGGCAGGACTCGTACGGAACCGGAGACTTGCGCGGGGCGATCGGCGAGCAATATTCGCTGCAGAAGTTCTTCGGCCAGCACGCGGACGACACGCTGAGCTATTCATCCCAGAGCGTGCGCGGCTTCACGCCCTTGCAGTCCTTCGACTTGCTCACCGGCTTCGACCAGTTCAACGACGTGCTCAACGTCTACAACGGCAGCTACTATCGTTTCACGGCCTCGACCAATTACGATTTCCGCAACAAGTTCTTGGGATCGATCAACTATCAGCTCAACGTGACGCCCAGCCCGCTCGCCAGCCTGATCCTAGGCGATTCGTACGACCCGCACGGCTCCGGCTACGGCCCTTTGAACATAACGCTTTCCACGCCGCTTGGCCGCAACGACTACCTGCAATTCCTCGGCAACTACGATTTCAGGCTGCACGGATTGCAGGGCCAGAACTACTTCCTGACCCACACGGTCAACGATTGCTATCAGATCCGGATCGCCTACCGTCAGCCGCTGCACGAAGTGGATGTGTCGATCAACCTGCTCGCGTTCCCCAGTCAGGGCGTCAATTTCGGCCTGAACGGCCGCAGCTCGATCCTGCCGCAGAACTTCGGCCAATAGCGATCGGGGATCTACGGATTGACCGTGATCATGCCGCCGGTTATGAACAGATTCGGGTTTGACGGACCGGGCTTGCCGGGCGGCGTCGTCAACTGGTTCTGATAGATCTGCATGCCCGCGTTGAGCAAGACGACCAAGTCGAAGCCGGTCGTGCTGACTCCGCAACAGCCCAGCTGATCCTGCGGCGTGCGCCCCGTATCGGTGGTGATGTAGTTGACGTGCAGCCGGACCGCGGGCGGCGTCGTGACCGTAGGCGGGCTGGTCGACTGGGTGTTGGCGCGGATCGAGAAGATAGCGATCGGCAGGGTGATCGAGAACGTGTTGTTCGTGCCGCCGACGCTTTGCGTCGGATTGAAGATGAACTGGTTGGTCGTCAAGATGATCGGCACGAACGTGATGCCGCCGCCGGCGGTGACCGCCTTGTACGAGAGCGCGAAGCCGTTCGGCGACGTCGACGTATCGAAGCCGTAGACGAACTCTTGATCCCAGTGGGTGAAGGTGCCCGCCTGTGCCTCGGCCACGGTCGGCTCGCCCGGGGTTTCGTTAGAATTGACGTCGGTGTTGGGGTCGGTGTTCGAGTTCACGGCGATGATGTAGTCGCCCTGGCTCGGCACGATGGTACCCGATACGGTGAACTGGAACGTGATCGTCCCGGCGGTCACCGCTCCCGTGCTCGGTGTGACGGGACCACGACCGCACGATGTCGCCAAAACGGCGAGGGCGGCCAAGGCGGACGCTCCGCGCAGGAGCGCGAAGCCGAAGTTTTGTGACGCAAAAGATTTCATTCTACACAAAAGCGGCCTTGGCGATCGCGTGCCCGCTAGCGATCGTGCTGGCCTTTCCTAAAGCGAATCTTACGCTGCTCGCGTTTGCGGCTTTGGTCCCGTTGTTCTGGCTGTGGTCGAGGTCGTCCTGGAAGTCGGCTCTGTGGTGGGGTTGGTTGTCCGGTTTCATCATGTGCGGGCTGCTCTTCTCGTGGACGACGAATTCCCTCGGCGACGAGATCGGCAATTTCAAGTACCTGACGCTCGTGTTGTTCGCGGGCATTGAGGGTTTTTCGGTCGCGATCGTCGCCGCTCTCGTCGCCGTCATGGCGCGCGGTCGCTTCGGCGCGGCGATGGTGTTCGCAGCGCCCGCGGCGTGGCTGATCTGGGAAGCGCTGCGGACCATCGGCTCGGTGAGCATGCCGTTCGGGCAGCTGGGCGCGATCGCGCCGCACCTCGCCTGGCTGCTGCCGATGGCTGCGTATGCAGGCGTCTACGGATTGACCGCGATCATCGTATTGGCGAACGGGGCGCTTGCGGGGATCGTTTTCGGCGATGGCCGGGCGCGCTTGGCCGGCGGCGTCGTCCTCGCCGTGCTCGCCGTGTCGATCGTCGCGGGAGACGTTGCGCGCTCGCGCGTCGTCTTGCCCGCGGCCACGACCAAGGTGGCGATCGTCCAAGGCAATATTTCGCAGCGCGTCAAGTGGTCGCCGGCGATCTTCTCGCAAACGATCGAGGTGTACTCGCAGCTCACGCGTGCCGCCGCTCGCAGCGGAGCGCGCGTCGTGATATGGCCGGAGACGGCGATCACCGAGTTCCCGGTGGAGAAACCCGAGCTGCTTGCCGGCCTCGAACGGCTGGCGCGCGAGACGCGCACCTGGATCCTGGCCGGCACGCTCGACTCGCCGGCCCCGGGCGCGATGTACAACGTCGTGATCGATCTCACGCCGTTCGGCGGCCTCGGCGGCATCTATCAAAAGCACATCCTCGTGCCGTTCGCGGAGTTCTTGCCGCTCGATTGGCTGTTCCGCAAAATTCCGCTGCGCTGCGGGGACGTGAATTGCTTCGAGCGCGCCTCGACCTTCTCGCACGGCCCGGGACCGGGCGTGCTGCAGGCCGGCGATCTGAAGCTTGGGCTGCTGATCTGCTTCGAGTCCGCCTATTCGTCGTACGCTCGCGCCACCGCGCTGGCCGGCGCGACCACGCTGCTCATCGTCACCGACGACGCGTGGTTTGGAACCTCCGCCGGTCCGTACATGCATGCGGACATGGCCGTCATCGATGCGGTGCAGACCGGCCGTTGGGTCATACGCGGAGCCGACACCGGCATTTCGCAGATCATCGATCCTTCAGGCCGGATCAAGGGCGAGATCCCGCTCGATACGGTGGGCGTGCTCGTCGGATCCGTCGGGGAGCCCGTCGACACGCCGTATCTCCGATTCGGCGCCGGTTGGCTGCTGGGGCTGGCGCTCGTCGCTATCGTGTGCGGATTCATCGGACCGAAGGCAGACGCGGCGCGCGCGCCGTCGAAATAGCCGAGCATGGAGCTGACCGTTCGCGCGCTGTTCCGCTGGAAGACTTTGGCGATCGTCGCCGCTGTCGCGTTCTTCGCCGCCATCGGCTACTATCTCATCAGCGGACTGTTCATGCCGGACGTCACGGCGCACCAGCAACAGGACACGACCATCGTGGTGCACGATGTGAAAGGCCAGGCGGTCGGCGGCGGCCATTCTTCCTGGCGATTCGCGGCAGTGACGTCAGAGGCCAGCATTGACGGCGCGATCATCAGGTATCACGACGCGCGCGCGACGTACCTCTTGCGCAACAAGCCGGCGTACAAACTTGTCGCGGCAGAAGTGATCCTGGATTCGCGGACGCAGAACTACACGGCGACACACGGCGTGCATGTGTGGTCGGTCGGTGGTGGGGAGACGCAGACGTTTCGCACCCAGCAGCTGGTGTGGAACAACTCGACGCAGACGCTCATCTGCCCCTCGACCGTCAAGCTTGAGTATCATGGGGTTGCGCTCGTGACCAAGCGCTTGAACATCAATCTTTCGACTGGGGCGCTCACGCTCGGGACGTCGTCGGCCGATATCGGACCGAATGCACGCCCGCCCGACATGAAGTAGTCTCTTCAGACCGCTTTCTTGCGCGCTTCTTCGATCAGGCGTTTGACTTTTTGCCCGCCCTTGTGCCCGATCTGTTCGTAAAAGCCGGTGCCATACTTATCCTTGACGGCATTGCCGCCTTTTTGACCAATATTGCCATAGAAGCCGGCGCCGTGCCGCTCCTTGGTGGCCTCGCCGCCCTTACGGCCGATCTCCTCGTAAAACGTCGGCCCGTATTTTTTGCGAACGGCGTCGCCGCCTTTTTTCCCGGCTTCGCGGACGGTCATTTCACCGCCCCGGCTCGGCCGCGGACGTTTCTCAATGGGCATATGATGATCACAATCCTCGAGCTATCTGTGTGTTAGGCGCGGCCCCAAGCTAGCCGCCCTCTCGCTGGCCCGTCCCATCTATAGATGTATTCCCGAACCGGGCGGTCCTAAAAATCATCCGCTTGCTGAGCTTGTCCCAACAGGCGGGGCTCCTGCGTTCGGACGAATAGGGTCCGGAAATGCTGGACGTGGTCCTCGAAGGCGGCACGATCGTGGACGGCACCGGAAAGCCGGGGTTCGTCGCCGACGTCGCGATCGCGGGCGATCGCATCGCGTGCATCGGCTCGTGTCGCGGCCTCGACAGCGCGCTGCGGGTCGCGTGCGCCGGGCTTGTCGTCGCGCCGGGTTTCATCGATGCTCACGGGCACTCGGACGAGCGGCTGCTCGCCGTTCCGTTGGCCGAGAGCAAGATACGCCAAGGCATTACGACGGAGATCGGCGGTAATTGCGGCTCATCGCCGGCGCCTCTTTCGGCGCCGATGCACGACGCGCGCCGCGAGCGCTTCGGACGGCGCTACGGCATCGAGGTCGCGTGGAGCGACTTCGCAGGCTTTTTCTCGGCGCTCGAACGCAGCGGGTCGGCCCTCAACTTCGCGTGCTTGGTGGGGCTTGGCGTCGTGCGCGAGGCGATCGGAGCGGATGCTCCGGCGCCGCTCACGCCAGAACAACTCGAGGCTGCGACACGACTGGTTCGCGCCGCCTGCGACGAGGGAGCCGCCGGCGTCTCATCCGGCCTCATCTATCCTCCGGGCAGCTTTGCGGACACGGCCGAACTCATCGCGCTGGCAGGCGCGGCGGTGCAATCCAACGCGCCGCTGTACGCGACGCACCTGCGCAGCGAAGGTGACGAAATGCTCGAAGCGGTCGACGAGGCGCTCGAGGTCGGACGCCGCGCCGAAGTCGCGGTGCAGATATCGCACCACAAGGCGGCGGGCAAGCGGAACTGGGGCAAGGTCCACGATTCGCTCGCGCGGATCGAGCGCGCTCGCGGCAGCGGCGTGGACGTCGCGCTTGACCAGTATCCGTACAAAGCTTCGAGCACCACGCTTGCCGCCGTCCTTCCGGCCGACGTCAACGTGGGCGGTCCGGCTGCTGTGGCGGCGCGCTTGCTCGATCCGCCTTATGCCGCGCTAGTCGTCGCGCGTTTGGAACTGGAGTACGCAGGACGCTGGAGCGACATCTACGTGTCGGAGGCGGCAAGCGAGAAGAATCGCTCTCTGGAGGGGATGTCGCTTGATGACGTCGGGCGCCGGACCGGCCGCTCCGCGGCTGCCGCCGCCGTTGCGCTGCTGGCGGAAGAGGGACTCGAAGTTTCTGCTATCTTCTTCAGCATGTGCGAGGACGACGTCCGGACGGTCCTTTCGTATCGCCACACCTGCATCGGCACCGACGCCGCGGCCCGGCCCGCGACCGGGCCGCTCGCTCTGGGCCGCCCGCATCCTCGCGCGTTCGGAACGTACCCGCGCGTGTTCAAGCGCTATGTGCGAGACACGTCGCTGCTCGAATTGACCGAGGCCGTGCGCCGCGCGACGTCGCTGCCCGCAACGCGTTTCGCTCTTAAGCAGCGAGGCGAACTGCGCGAAGGTTGGTTCGCCGACGTGGTCGTCTTCGATTCCGAGCGCATAGCCGACACTGCGACCTACCTTGAACCGCAGAGCTTCTCCGAAGGCATCGAGCATGTTTTCGTGAACGGGGAGGCTGTGGTCAGCCGCGGCGCCGTCACCGGTGCTTTGGCGGGCCGAGTTCTTCGCAGGACTTGACGGGCGAAGCGCCCGCGTGATGTAGGACCGTATGCAACGCTTAGAAACGTTACGACGTTTTACATATATGAGGATCGGATTGGCGGCGCTGGCGGCGTGCGCCATCTGGAGCGCGACCGGCAGCCCCGCTTTGGCGGGGTTTGCCGTGCACGGACGCGCGCTTCCGCGCAAAGCGACGGTTGCGCAGCCGGCCTTGTTCGAGACGACGCATCCGTGGGTCGAGGGCGATTCCCCGCAGCTCGAAAATCTTCTCTTCCAAGCGACGTATCCGCTGCTGCCGACGCACAATATCCTCAAGGTATATGCCTACTCGAGCGAGGGCTTCACCTCGGCCGGCATCCGTTTTTCCGCTCGAGTGCCGCATTCGGCGGACGACTTGAGTCCTTCGAAGATCGAGCAAGAGGCGGTCAATCTCATCAGGACGACGTTCGACACTTTCCCCGATATCCAGCAGCTCGATGTTTGGGCCACCGTTCCCGTGCCGACGGCGAAACTCACGAGCGTGCAGAACACGATGTTCTCGGTATCGGCGGACCGCGCGACCTACGAAGCCATTCGGGATCGGAGCGGGTTTTCCGATGCGGCCTTCCTCGCGGCGTTTGGCCGCATATGGATCTCACCGGAAGTGGCGCGCGAATGATCCGCATCGCTGCGCTTTACGCTGTCATCGTCTTGAGCGCGTTCCCATCAGCGTTGGTGCGGCATGCGGCGGCACGAACGGCTGAGCCGTTCGTGCAAGAGCGCATGGAGTTGCGGGCGGAGACGGCCGATGGTCGCGTGTGGTGGGTTCCGACGCCGCGACGCGAGATCGCGCTCACCTTTGACGACGGTCCCTATCCTTTCTATACGCCGCTGCTCCTGCACGCGCTCGATTCGGAGCACGTCCCGGCGACGTTCTTTCTCGTCGGCCGATCCGTCCAGGCATATCCGGAACTCGCGCTGCGCATCCTCGCCTCCGGCGACGAGATCGGGAATCACACGCTCAACCATTACAAGCTCACCGGTTTGAACGACATGCAAATCGCCTCGCAGATCGCGGACTGCGGTTCGCTGCTCGAAAGTTATGCCAATAAGCCGATCACGCTTTTCCGGCCGCCGCACGGCCGCTACAACGCGCGCGTGCTCAACATCGCGCAGCGGCTCGGTTACCGCACGATATTGTGGAGCGACGCGCCTGACGACGCACCCGAAATCCTCGGCAAATCGCCGCTGCCGCCCGCGGAGATCGCCCGCCGCGTGCTGACGAGGGCGCAGCCGGGAGGCATCGTCTTGATGCATAGCGGCCAACTCAATACGGTTTTGGCGATACCGGAAATAGTGGACTCGCTCCGTGCCAAGGGCTATCGCTTCGTCACGGTTTCAGAGCTCTTGCGGGCCGACGGCGACGATGCAGCCGGAGGTGCCGCTCCGGCGACCCGCTAACTTTATTCCCATGGACCTGTCGGTAGCAGAACAGGGCGCGTTTTGTCTTACGCCGGTCGTTTCGCCCGAAGAGGCACGCGGCCGCGCAGCCGGGCACAAAGGGAGCGCCTTCGGAACGATCGCTCAGGTGTTTTCGCGGCCCAAACCTGAAGAGATCGAACTCGAGGAGCTTGGCCTGCGCTATGAGCCGATGTGGAACGCGTCGTGCCACGTCAAGGTCGCCTTTCAGCGCAAAGAGTCGTACAAATTGCCGGTCAAGTCGCCGCCGCACGTCCAGTCGGTCACCATCCACGATCAGCAGTATCAGATCGACGTCAAGGAGCAAGCCATCACGTTGCCGGCGATCGCGCATTGCATGCGCGAGTCGAGCAAAGAGATTTGGATCGACGCGGTCACCAACGAAGCGGTCAAGAATTTCGCGGTGTATGTCAAGGCCACCAAGTCGGCGATCACGGGCGACTTCGCACCCGAGAACGCCCAGGTGGTCGCGCCGACCGTGCGCGCATCAGCGGTGATCCGTGATCTGCTCGGCGACGACATCAAGCCGGTTGAGGCGGATTCGGTCCAAGAAGAAACCGTGGAGGTTAAGAACATCGATCTCTACCTGCGGCCGGTCTACGCGTATCGCTACAACTGGGCGGCGAAGAAGAAAACCGCAGAGATATCTCTCGACGGCATCTCCGGCGAGATCTCTGCGACCAAGAGCGCCGCGCAGGCAGCGCTCATGAAGCTGCTCAATAAGGATACGCTGTTCGATATCGGCGCTGAGACGATGAACTTGGTGCTGCCGGGCGGCGCCATTCCGATCAGAATCGTCGAGGCATTCACGCGCGGCAAAGGCCCCGCCTAACCGTTTTCGGTTTTCATCTAATGTAGTGCCGGGGCTTTAGCCCCGGCGTCTTTGTACTAGAGCGGACCTTTAGGTCCGCTCGGCCTTCCCTTGCCGCTTGTGAGTTTTCCGGGGCTAAAGCCCCGGCACTACAAGCAAGCGTTGCCATGCGGCGGCGACTTCGCGGTTGAGCGCTTTGACGTCGCCGTTGTTGCGCACCACGAGCGTGGCGCGGCGTTCGTATTCCGCGTCAGGCAACTGGGCCGACATCCGCGCATCGACGTCTTCGGGCGTGAGCCCGTCGCGCTCGGCGACGCGCGCCCGGCGGACCGCTGCGTCGGCCACCACGGCGACGACCGCATCGCAATTGCGCTCGAATCCGGATTCGAAGAGCAACGGCACGACGACCACGACCTTGGCGGACGGAGGGTAGCTCGCGATCTTCTTGAGCGTGCGCTTGAGGATGGCCGGATGCATGAGTTGGTTGAGGCGCGCGCGTTTGGCTTGGTCGGCAAAAACGATGCGGCCCAGAGCGTCGCGGAGCAGGCGCTCATCCGGACCGATCACACCGGGACCGAACTCCGCCTTGATCGCGTCCAGCACCGGGCTCGGGGGCTCGACGACTTCGCGCGCGATCGCATCCGTATCGATGACGGCGGCGCCGAGAGCGGCGAACATCGCCGCGACGGTTGATTTCCCCGCGCCGATGCCGCCAGTGAGACCGATGATCATGTCATTTCCGGGGCTAAAGCCCCGGCACTACACTGGCGCGTGTATTATGCGGGCTCGGCGGCGGGGGCTTCGTCGGCGGGCGCTTCCTCTGCGGGGGCTTCGATCTGCGCCGTCACGGTGGCGGCTTCCGGCGTCTGTTCGTCCTGCGGCGCTGCCTTGTTCACGCTCGCATTGATGCGGCGCGAGGCTGCGTTGATGGACAGCACCTTCACGTTGAGCGTTTCGCCGATGGCGGGCACTTTCGCCGGATCGAATTCCGACTTCGGCACCATGCCGGTCACGCCGGGAAGGATCTCCACCAGGAGATAGTTCGCGGTCGACTTGATGAGCGTGGCGGGGACGATGACGCCGTCCTGGAGCGAATCCGGCACGTTCTTCCATGGATCCTCAAGCGAGTGCTTGAGCGAGAGGCTGACCTTGCGCGCTTCCGAGTCGAACTTCATGATCTCGACTTGCACCTTGTCGCCGATCTGCACGACTTCGCTCGGATGCTTGATGCGCGCCCACGACAGCTCGCTGTTGTGGATCAGACCATCTACGCCGCCGAGATCGACGAACGCACCGAAATCGGCGAGACGCACCACCGTGCCCTCGCGGATCTGACCGGGCTGCAGCGTCGAGAGCAGCTCTTGCTTCTTCTGATTGAGCTCTTCCTCGAGCACGACGCGCTGCGACAGCACGACGCGCCGGCGCTTGTGATCGAGATCGATCACTTTCAAGCGCAGCGTCTTGCCGACCAGCTCTTCGAGGTTGCCGACGGGATGGCGCCGGATCTGCGACGCGGGCACGAAGCCGCGCATGCCCAGATCGACCAGCACGCCGCCCTTGACGACCTGCGTCACGGTGGCGGTGATGGCGTCGTTACGCTCGTGCGCTTCCAGAACTTTTTCCCAGGTCTTCAACGCGCGCGCGCGGCGCTCGGAAAGATACATCGCGCCGTCGCCGTCGCCGTCGATCCGGTGGACGAGCACTTCGAGCGTGCCTCCGACCGGAAGATCCGCGATGCGCATGCCGGGCGACAGTTCGCGCTGGCTCACGATGCCCTCGGACTTGCCGCCGATGTCCACGAGCAGCTCGTCGTGGGTCTTGGCGACGATGACGCCGGTGAGCACTTGGCCTTCATCGAGCGTCCGCAGGCTCTCTTCATAGAGCCGCTGCTCGAGCGCGAATTCGTCCTCCGCTTCCTTGGTGGGCGCGATCGCAGGTGTGTCAGTCATTAACAAACGATAACCTCAGGGTTCTCCCCATGTATTTGTCTAGAAGAATGGATTATTGCTGGCAGGTAGGGCAGTAGAACGTGCCCCGTTGCGCGAGAACAACTCGCCGTATCGGCGTTCGACAGCGCCGGCACGGCAGACCACCACGCCCGTAGACTGCCAATTGCTTCTGAAAGCCGCCCGGCATTCCTTCCGCATCGAGGTAGTCGTCCACGCTGGAACCCCGATGCTGTATGGCTTTGCGCATGACTTTGCGCAAGCTTGCAAGGAGTTGCGCGCGCTCCGATACGCTCAAACTCCGAGCTCGGCGGCGCGGCCGAATGCGGGCGGCGAACAGCGCCTCGCAGGCGTAGATGTTGCCGATGCCGGAGAGAAAACGCTGGTCCAGCAGCCACGTCTTGATCGGGGTGGCGCGCTTGCGGACCAGCCCGGCGAACACGCTCGCGCTCAAAGCCGGGTCAAACGGGTCGATGCCGATGCCCAACGCGCGGCTCGGGTCGCCTTCGATGACGCGCCATCTCCCGAACTTGCGCGCGTCCGAGAAAACCAGCACCCCACCGTCCTCGAACCGGAGGGTGAGGCGCGTGTGCGGATCTGCGGCCGGCGGATCCACGATCAACCTGCCCGTCATGCGCAGGTGGATGGCGACGCTGCGGCCGCTTCCCAGGCTGAGGATGACGAACTTTCCAAGCCGCCGGACGTCGCTGATGGTGTCGCCGACGAGCAGCTGTTCGGAAACGCCGCGTTGGTCGATGCTGCGCTGCCACGCGACCTCGATCGCGGCGATGCGGCGCCGCAACACTTTGTGGCGCAGCCCACGGGCGATGGTTTCGACTTCGGGAAGTTCGGGCATCGAAAAGAGGTCAGGCCGGCTCGACTTCGCCCCAATTGGCGCCGACTTTGCAGTCGACCACCAACGGAACGCTCACCTGGATCGCATCCGCCATGATCGATCGGACGATATCGCGCACTTCCGGCACGCTCGCGGGGGCGACGTCGAAGATCAGCTCGTCATGCACCTGCAGCACCATGCGCGCCGGCGTCTTGCACTCGTCGAAGCGGCGCGCGATCCGCACCATGGCGAGTTTGATGAGGTCCGCCGCGCTGCCTTGCAGCGGCGCGTTGATCGCCATGCGCTCCGCCGCGGCGCGCAAGCCGTGGTTGCTCGAGTGCAGATCGGGAAGCAGCCGGCGCCGCCCCAGCAGCGTCGTCACGTAACCCTGCTCGCGCGCGCGCTCGAGCGATTCGTCGATGTACGTCTTGACCCGCGGAAAGCGCGCGAAGTACGCGCTGATGAAATCCTTGGCTTCGGCGCGCGAAAAGCCGACGCTTTGCGCGAGCCCGGTCGGACCCTGACCGTAGAGAATGCCGAAGTTCACGGCTTTGGCGCGGCGGCGCATCTCCGCGTCGACGCCGGCCTCCGCCGGCACGTTGAAGACCGCGCGCGCCGCGAACTCGTGGATGTCCTCGCCCGCGGCGAACGCGGCGATCAGATTCGGGTCGCCCGAGAGATGAGCGAATAAGCGCAGCTCGATCTGCGAGTAGTCTGCGGCGAGCAGCACGTTGCCGGGCGTCGGCGCTAGAAATGCGCGCCGCACTTCGCGGCCGGCCGCGCTGCGGATCGGGATGTTCTGCAGATTTGGATCCGAACTCGAGAGACGGCCGGTGGCTGCCCCCAGTTGATGCAGCGTCGTGTGCAGCCGGCCCGTCGCGGGGTCCAAGAGCGCGGGCAGGGCGTCCACGTACGTCGATTTGAGTTTTGCGACCTCACGGTACTCCAGTACTCGCGCCGCGATTTCGTGCTCGAGCGCCAACGGAGCCAGCACTTCGATGCCCGTCGCGTAACCGGTCTTCGTCTTGTAGCCGCTCGGCAGCCCGAGCTTCTCGAAGAGCACCTCGCCCAGCGCCTTGGGCGAGTTGATGTTGAACTCAGCGCCCGCGAGCCGGTAGACGGCGGCGCTCGTTTCGGCGATGATGCGGTCCAGATTTGCGCGGATGCGCGATAGCTCGGCCAGGTCGAGCCTGAATCCGACTTGCTCGATTTCGGCGAGCACCTCGACGAGCGGCATTTCGACGTCGCGCATGAGCCCATCCATGCCCGCGTCTCGCAGGCGCTGTTCGAGGGCCGGATAAAGGCGCAGGATCGCATCGGCGGCGGATGCTTGCGCGCCTGTGACCTGTGGGCCGGCGTCGAACAGTCCTAGACTTTGCGTGGGCCGTTCGAAAGGCGCGTGGACGATGGCGCCGTCGAGCGCCGCGATGGTTTCGGCGATCGCCGGCTCGCTGCGCGTGAAATCCAACAACCCGGCTGCGAGTCCGGCGTCGAAGATCAGGTTGTTGAGGCGCAAGCCGTGGGAGCCGAGCCAGCCGGTCAGCGGCTTGCCGGCATGAGCGACCTTTCCGACGCGCGGGTCGCTCAACAGCGCCGCGAATGCTTCGCGCACCGCAGGTTCGTCGAGCGCGCTGCTCGCGGGAAACGCGACCGCGACACCTGGTTCCCACGCCAGCGCAAAGGCGATCGGCGAAGGATCGCGCCACGAAACCAGTTCGGGCAGGCTCGTCAACGCCACCGTGCCCGCGTTGCGCGCACGCCCGATCGCGTCGATCACGTCCTGCGGAGCTTGAAGGAAGCGGTAGTCGGTGGCGACCGTCGCCGTATTTTGTAGCAACGGACCTTGTGGCGACGGACCTTTAGGTCCGTTGTTCTCGCTCTTCTCGGACCGCTCGTCGTACTGCGACATCAGCGAACGGAAGCCAAGCTCGCGGAAGAGCGCGTTGAGCTTGTCGGCGTCGGGGCCGCGGAATTCGGCATCGGGCCATGTCAGGGCGATCGGTAGGTCGCGTTTTGCGATCGAGACGTCGCGGCAGCGGCGCGCCTGATCGGCATAGCGCACCAGCAGATCTGCAACCCGCTTCGGCGTGACCGCCTCGGTGTTCGCGAGCAGCGCGTCGAGCGAGCCGAACTGCGCGAGGAGCTTGGCGGCCGTTTTTTCCCCTATACCCGGCACCCCGGGCAGATTGTCCGATGGATCGCCCTTGAGACCGCGATAGTCGGGTAGCTGCGCCGGCTCGAGCCCGAAGCGTTCCTTGACCGCGGCGATGTCGTAACGCAGCATGTCGCTGATGCCGCGCCGGGGCATCACCACCGTGCAATGTTCGTCGACCAGCTGCAGCAAGTCGAGGTCGCCGGACACGATGACCGAGCGCAGCCGGTCGGCCGACGCGCGCGTCGCAAGCGTTGCGATGCAGTCGTCGGCCTCTTCGCCCGGGATCTCGACGATCGGAATGCGATAGGCTTCGAGCAGGCGCCTCACCAGCGGGAACTGCGAGGACAGATCGTCCGGCATTTCCGGACGATGCGCCTTGTATTCGGGGGCGATGGAAAGGCGTTCAGCGGGGATCCCCGCGTCGAAGCAGGCCGCGGCGTGCGTCGGGCGTTCCTGCATGATGATGCGCGCGAGCATGCGCTCGAAGCCGTAGGCGGCGTTGACGGCCGAGCCCGCTGGTGACGTCAACGGCGGCAACGCGAAGAACGCGCGATAGACCAGCGCGTAGACGTCGAGGAGCAGCAGGGTGCGGCCGCCTTCGTTCATGACTGGAGACGGCGCGTCCGCGTTATAGGCGGTAGACGAGGCGCGCCGACGTCATGACGACGGGAACGCGGAAGCCGATCGCGACGTCGATGCTTTTCCCGGACTCGAGGCTCGTATTGGGCATCGCCGGGACGTTGATGTCGCCCCCGGACAACGCATAGTACGTCGCTTGTGTGCTTTGGTCGATGAGCGCGAACTTGCTCGTCTGGATGACTTGCTCGTTGACGTCGTTGTTGGTATAGGTCGCGTGCACGACGATGATCTGACTGTCGATCCCGCTCCCGGCCTGGCTGGCGAAATGGTCGATCGTATGGATGGAAAACGCTTTGGGTTCCGCCGTGATGAAGTTGTTGTTGTTCGAATCGGACGTCACCGGGCATCCGGCTATGCCGACGGCGGCGAGGGCGACGCAGACAAACGCCGCGGCGCCGCGGGCGGGGTTCGTAGGCATGAAAGAACGTCTCCAACTGAAGTGCCGGGACTAATACCCCCGGGAGCTCAAACCATATGCTTCCGGCCCGCGGGCGCGGCGTCCTGTGATTTCGGGAAAGGAACCGCGGCCGAAGAAAATATGCTCGGCAAGAGGGCGCAACGGCCATGCGCGCAGCGCCGCGCAAGCGATGTCGAGCGCGAGGGGATCGCGTAGCGCGCTCAGCGCCTTGCGCATCCAGCGCCGCGCGAAGAAGCGCGCGCGAAAGCGCGCCCCATCATAATCTTGCAGGGGCTGGTCATCATCCGCTTGCATGCGAAACGCGATCGCGTTCGCCGCGTGCTCCGAGAGGCGCAAACACGCGTCGAGGCCGCCCGCCGTCAACGGCGACGGCGCGCCGGCGGCGTCGCCCACGAGCAAGCCTCGTCGATTCGCGATGCGAGCCAGCACGCCGCCAACCGGAATACGGCCCCCACGCCTCTCCACAAGGCGGGCATGCGCAAGGTCGACGAGACCCGTGATCGTCCGATGAAACGCGGCGAGCGCCGCTTGCGGATCGAAGCGCCGCGCGTCGCCGCCGACCCCGATGTGCGCCTGCACGCCATCGTGAACTACCCAGGCCAAATAGCCCGGCGCAAGCACAGGATCGAGGAAACAGTGCAGCGTCGGCGGCACCGCGACCGGCACGCCGTCGAAGACCTCCTCCAAACCCACGATCCACTCGCGGTTCGAGTCCAACCCGAGGTCGCGCGCCACGGCGGACATCGCGCCATCCGCGCCGACCACGTAGCGCGCCTTCAATATAAATGTAGCGTTCCGAGCGTCAGCTCGGAATTTCTGCAGGCGCACCGAACTCCGCGCACCTTCCGCGTCGATGCCGCAATAGCGCATGCGCGGCATCCATGTGACGCCCAAGCGCAGACATTCGTCGAGCATGCGTTCGTACAATCCGCGCATGTCGCCGACGCGAAACTCATCGTACCGGCTGCGCAGCGCTAACGGCTTGCGCGAGGGCGAGTACACGATGACGTCTCGGATCGGTGGGCCGAGGCAGACCAGCGGCAGTGCGAAGTCTTCAAGCGTGCGGCGGACGAAGATGCCGGTCGTGTGCACCGTGGACCATGGCGTCTGCTTCTTGTCGGCAAGCGCCACGCGCAGCCCACGGCGCGCGAGTGTCCTCGCGCACTGCAAGCCGGCGAGTCCGGCTCCGATGACGGCCACATCATAGCTCTCCATCAGCGCTCCCTAGATCAAGGCCTCTCACCCTATACTTTGCCGCGCAAAGTCATGGCTTCGTTTAACTTTGCCCTGCAAAGTACCTTGTGAGGCGCCGCCGCTTTTCGGGTGTTCGTGTCCAGGACCACTCGTGTGAGCGCCGCTCAGACGGGTATAATATCTCCAGAGGTGGGAGGCACCGATGGCGCGCAGCAATGCCGTTCGTCTGAGTTTCGCGATTGGCGGACTCGCCGCTTGGTGTTGTGCGGCAGCCACGCCGCTTGCTGCCGCCGCCGATGATGCTCAAGCGCTGACGACGCTCAATCAGCGCCTCGTGGACATAGCGGCCACGAACAACCCGAGCAACCGAGCGCAGCCGATTTCACCCGCTGCGGCGCCGCGCACCCCGCCCACCGCTCAAAAACCCGGTAAACCGTTCAAGCCGTTTCCCGGCCTTGTCGATCGCTTCAATCAAGTGGACCGGTTCATGCACTTGAGAAGCGCGGACGGCAACCTCGACGCGAACCTGTGGGGCGCGTTCGCCGGCGGCCGCGGCATGAGCGTCAAATATCACATCGTACTGCGCTAGGCTAAAGCCCAGGCGCTACATGCCCTGGGATGGCGCTTTCTCGTCCGCGCGGCTCGGTGACGCGCAGCGGCAGCGTTAACACGAATCCCGCGCCGGCTATTCCCACGAGCGACCACAATACGGTGGCAAGCCCGAACAGGTCCGCAACCCGGCCAAGGAGCGCCACGCCGAGCCCGCCGAGGCCTGTGGTGAAGCCGATCATGAGCGCGGAGGCGAGCGCCAGCCGATTGGGCATGAAGTCTTGTCCGAGCAGTAACGTGATCGTGAACGTACCGATGAGGCACGCTCCCGAAAGCGCGAGCGCGGCGATGCCGATCGGTCCGGGCATCAGGATGTAGACGGCCAACAGGGGCGCGACGAGCGCCAAACTCACCAGCATCGTGACGCGTTTTCCAAAGCGATCGGCGATCGGTGCGGCGACAAGCGTGCCTGCTGCGCCCGAGCCGAGCAACAGGGACAAGAGCAAGCCGTTTTCCCCGGGGGCGCGATGCAGCACGTTCACCGCGTAGAGCGGCACGAATGTCAAGAGCCCGCCGTAGACGACCGAGCGGGCGGCGACGATCGAGACGAGCAACGTCATCGCGCCTGGGCGCGACCGCCCAGGTTCTTGGGCCCGACGCTGGTCGTGCGCAGCGTTCGCGCGCGCGATGGCCGGCATCACCGCCGCGACGGCGGCCGCCGCCACGATTCCAGGGATGACCATGATCCACGTGCCGCGGATGCCCAGGGCGGCGACGATTGCGATGATGGTGATCGGCCCAAGCGCGAAGCCTATGTTGCCGCCGACCGAAAAAAGCGCCATGCCGGTCGCGCGGCGCTGCCCCACGACGTAGGACGCCGACTTGGACGCTTCAGGATGGTAGATCGCCGAACCGATGCCGGAAACCGCGACCGCGACAAGGAGCGCTCCGTACGTCGGCGCGAGGCCGACGAACGCGAATCCCGCTACGGCGAGCAGCACGCCCAGCGGCAGCAGATAACGGGCGGCCGCCTTGTCCGAAGCCAGACCGAACACGGGCTGAACGATCGATGACGTGATGTTCGAAGTGGCGATGATCGCCGCCACCAGCAAATACGAGAGATGAAATTCGGCTTGCAGCAGGGGCAAGATGGCGGGGATGGCCCCTCCCGTGACGTCGACGGCGAGGTGCCCGATGCTTAATATGACGAGCGGTATACGCTTCACTGAGTTGTAGAGAGGACTTTCTCCACGACGGCTGGGACGCATGTGCGCCGTGCCATTGTCATTGACGGATTTGTCGCACCTTTCCCGCCCGGCGCTGCTCCTGCTCGGCGCGCTTGCTTTGCTCTTGATCGCGCTCCCCATCAGCAGTGCGCTGCTCGGGAGGCGTATCCACTCGCTCGCGGCAACGCCGCGCGCCAAACACATCCGCTACGCGCGTTCGATGTTGACCGTGTGGCTTATCGCGCTCACGGCGGTCTACGCGTTGAAGCTTCACGGACAAACGCCGGCCGACGTCGGGCTCGTGCCTCCGCGCTTCCCGCTCGAGTGGCTCGCCGGACTCGTGGTGGTCGCTGGACTGGCGTTGAGTTCGATGCGCCGCGAAACCGTCGATGCGGCATACGCTCAAGCCATGCGGCGCGTGATTCCGCTCACGACCGCAGACTGGATCTGGTTTGTCCCCGTCGCAGCGACGGCCGGGCTCTGCGAAGAATTTTTGTACCGAGGGTACGCGCTGAACGTCGTCGCGCAGCTGACCGGCCAAGTCTTCTACGGCTTCGTGCTCTCGACCATCGCATTCGGTTTGGCGCATGCGTATCAGGGCATTCGAGGCATCGTCGGCACGGCGATCATCGGAGCGCTGTTCGCAGCCATCTACCTTCTTACCGGATCGCTGTGGCCGAGCATCATCGGCCACTTCGCGCAAGACATCATCGGCGCGTATCTGCTCGGTCGCCGGCTCCCGCCCGAGCCAGCGCCGTCACCGCCGTCGCCAGCGTCATGAGGTGCATGGCGACGCGCGAGGGCATCGGCATGGCCGCCGGTGTCTCGGGATTGAGCGTGTGGTCGCAATGGCGATCGAAGAGATAGATCGACAAAAACCCGACCGTTTCCGATACTTGTTCCTCGGCCGGCTCGACGCAGCCGCCGATAAGCCTGCGACCCTCGATCGAATCGGAATCTTGGATCGGCATCCCGAGGGCGGCGATGCGTGAGACGATCCGCGGCCCGAGGCGCGCGCGCTCTGCGCGCACGTGCTCGTATAAATAGAAGCCGCGCGCATCGCTGTCTTCGTGCAGGTCGAGAGCCAACGCGAAACGCTGCCCGGCCAAGCGTTGGCGGACCAACTCGGTTTCTATCGGCGCCGGTTCCTGGCCGAACGTGCGGTTGAGATCGAAGCCGACGTCGTTGCGCCGGCTGCCTGCGATGTAGCCGCTCGGGTTGAGGCAGGGAAAAACCGTCAGTCCGACTGCGCCATCGTTGCCGTCGCTTTGCTCGAGATGGCGGACGATCGCCTCGACCCCGGCCGGCTCGTCACCGTGGATGCCCGCCGACACGCAGACTTGCACCGCTCGTTCCGGTCCGCAGCGCACGACGAAGAACGGGAGCGCATAGCCGCCGCGCCGCAACACGTCGAGCACTTCCAGCGTGAAACCTTCGCGTCTTCCAATGGCGTCCAGCCGCCTGATGAGAGCCGTATACCGGCCGATGGATGGCGCCGATTCCACGCTGCGCGGTTCAACGTGGGGTAGGTTCGCTCCCGGCAGTGCCCGAATAGCAGCGAAGTGACCTACGTTATCGCCCAACCCTGCATCGGCGTGAAGGACAAGTCGTGCATCGACGTGTGCCCGGTCGACTGTATCCACGGCACCGACGAAGACCCGATGCTCTATATCGATCCCACCACGTGTATCGACTGCGGCGCGTGCGTCGCGGCCTGCCCGGTGACCGCCATCTACAATGAGACCGAAGTGCCGGAGCAGTGGAAAGAATACACGAAGATCAACGCCGACTATTTCAACAAGTAGATCCCAAAAAAAAGGCCGGGGCTAAAGCCCCGGCACTCATGTAGCCACGGATCTCTAGATCCGTGTTGTTTTATACCTCGGCGCCCAAGCCCGTATTGGCTCGCACTCTGAGCTCCGGATAGGTCGATTCCGCGGCCGTGTCGTGCGTCAGCAGCGCCGCCAAAACGGCGACGATGAAGCCGAGCGGCACCGACACGATCGCCGGATTATCGAGCGGGAAGAGCGCCTTGGCCTGGATGATATGTTTCACCGTAGCGCCTTCCGGATCGATGCCCATCACCGCCGGGCTGAGGACGATCAGCACCAGCGATGAGATGAGTCCGGTGAGCATGCCCGCGACCATGCCGGCCTTGTTGAAATGACGCCAGAACAACGTCAGGATCAGTGACGGCACGTTCGCGCTCGCGGCGACGGCGAACGCCAACCCGACGAGAAACGCGACGTTGAGGGATTTCAACGCCAGTGCAAGCACGATCGCGAGCGCACCCACCGCCGCAGCGGTGATGCGCGCCACCAACACTTGCTCCTTCTCGTCCTCCACGCCGTGTTTGACCACGTTGAACCAAACGTCGTGGGCAAAGGCCGAAGAGGCGGCTATGGTCAGCCCCGCTACGACTGCGAGAATGGTGGCGAATGCCACCGCCGCGATCAGCGCGAGGAAGAAGTCACCGCCGAGCTGCCCGGCCAGCAATGGACCCGCCAGGTTGTTGTTGGGTGTCTTGACGATGTAGCCTTTGGTAGTGAGCTGTTCTTGCAGTTTGGTCGCTTCATCCGCTTTGCCGGCCTGCTGCAGTGAGGCGATGTACGTCGTGGCCGCGGCCCCGGTGACGTGTACGCCGATATTGCCTTTGCCGACGAGCGTCGCGGCGCCAAAGCCCAAGAACGTGGTCATGAGGTAGAACGCGCCGATGAGCACGGTCGCCCACACCACCGACGTCCGCGCAGCCTGCGCATTCGGCACGGTGTAGAAGCGGACGAGGATATGCGGTAGCCCCGCCGTGCCGAAGATGAGCGCGATGCCAAGGGAGATGAGACCAAGCGCACCCCACTTGCCATTGTAAAGCAGCCCGGGCTGCGTGAAGTCCTTCGTGGCGACGACGTTGCCCGCAGCATCCTTCACGGTGCCGTGCACGTTCGCGATGGCCGCGAAGAACTCGGTCATCGAGAAATGGAAGTGCGCCAACACCATGAACGACAACACGATGGTCGAGCCCATGAGGAGGACGGCCTTCACGATTTGCACCCATGTGGTGGCAAGCATGCCGCCGAAGATGACGTACACGAGCATCAAAACGCCCACGACCACGATGGCGGTTTGGAAGCTGATCTGCGGTACGAGCAGACTCACCAGCGAGCCTGCACCGACCATCTGCGCGATCATGTAGAAGATGCTGACCGCGAGCGTCGAGAGCGCCGCGATCGCGCGGATGTGATTGTCTTGCAGCCGAAACGCCAGCACGTCCGCCATGGTGAACTTGCCGGTGTTGCGCAGCGGCTCCGCGACCAACAGCAGCACGGTCAAGTACGCCACGAGCCAACCCACCGAGTACATGAAACCGTCGTACCCGTAGAACGCGATGAGACCCGCGATGCCGAGGAAGGAAGCGGCAGACATGTAGTCGCCGGCGACCGCCCAGCCGTTCTGGAAGCCGGTGATCTGACGGTCGGCCGTCATGAACTCCGCCTTCGTGCGGTTGTGGCTCGAAGCCCAAAAGGTGATGCCGAGCGTGATCGCGATGAAGATGATGAAGAGGATGAGTGGGGTGCTCACGCGCGGCCTCCTTTGACTTTGGCGATGATCGCCGCAGCCTGCACATCCCATTTTTTCGCCTGCCCGACGTAAAGCCCGGTGACGACCCACGTCATGACGAATTGCGACAGCGCGAACAGATACGCGACGTTGATGTCGCCGATGACTTTCGTCTCCATCGCCGTCGGGAAATAGCCGACGAGGACGGGCAGCGAGAAGTAATAGACGATGAAGAAAATCGTCGCGGGGATGATGAACGCCATCTTCTGCTTATAGAGCGCTTGGAAATCAGGATCCCCTTCGAGTCTCTGCCATTCGCTCTCCGTGAGCTGATGCGCGGAGCCGGGCGATGGCCGTGCGATTGTGCCTTCCACTAGGTAGCCCTCCTCCAACAAATGCCCTCGAGCGACGGACCATCGGGCCGTGCTCGGGAGGCCGCCCCTTTTCCGCACGGCGGGCGCTCCGCTCCCCTGAACGGGACGAAGGCCGCCTAACGGCTAACGTCGCCGTTGAGGGGCACCGATGACCTCAGAGTAAGCCCTTGCCGGATGGACCTCGCGCGCCCTCGGGGATAGCAGCTGAAGTTGGATGACGTAACGGGTCGGCTCAAAGGCCGTTTTGCGCGCTTTTTAAGTCTTGTGACCGGCGACCGCGCCAAGCCGGTCGAAGCGCCGCAAGCAGCCCAACCTGGCCCCGCGCCGGAGACGGCCTCTTTGGCGCTCGCGCTCGAGCCGCCGGTGGTCGGAGATGACGAACTCGAAGCGGCCCTTAGCCAAGGGCGCATTCGCACGTTGTTCCAGCCCATCGTCTCGCTCGCCGACGGCAGCGTTTTCGGCTACGAGGCCTTGTCGCGTGGGCCGATCGGTACCCGGCTGGAAAGCGCCGAGGCCCTGTTCTCCGCCGCTCAAGCCACGGGCGCGACCAGGCGGCTGGAGCGGGTGTGCCGGCACCACACGATCGTGGGCACAGCCAATCTTCCCGCAGGCTGCTACCTGTTCTTGAACGTCAGCCCGCGCGTGCTCGACGAACACGACCCGGGATTGGCGCGCGAGATCGGAGAGAACAGCCGGCTTGCGCCGGAGCGCGTCGTCCTGGAGATCACGGAGAAGCAGGCGATCGCCGATTTCGACGTGCTCAAGCGGACGTTGCTGCATTTTTACCGCCAGGGTTTCAAGGTGGCGATCGACGACGCGGGCGCCGGGCACTCGAGCCTGCGCGCCGTCACCGAGGTGCGGCCGCATTTCATCAAACTCGACATCGCGCTCGTGCGCGACATCGACCGTGACCGGGCCAAGAACGCACTCGTTTCGGCGATCATCATCTTCGCGCGCCGCATCGACGCCAAGGTGCTCGCCGAGGGGATCGAGACGGTGGACGAACTCGCGACGCTCATCGAGATCGGTGTCGATCACGGCCAGGGCTTTCTGCTCGGCCGGCCGGCCGGAGGCTTCACCGAGCCGAAGGCCGAGATCGCGGCGTTCATCCGCGAGCGCTCGACTTCCACGCGCACCATGCCCATGCCGAAGCGCATGGCGATCAGCACGATCACGCGGCGTGCGCCCGCGCTCATGGCGACGGCCTACACGAGCGAGGTGCTTGAGATCTTCGATCGCAATAACGACCTGGACAGCGTGGTGCTCACCGAGTACGGCGCGCCGGTCGGACTCGTCAGCCGCACCAAACTCTACGAGCGTCTGGCGCATCAATTCGGCTATTCGGTTTACGCAAAGCGCCCGGTGCGCTTGGTCATGGACGACTCCTACCTGTCCGTGGACGCGAAAGACTCGATCGATGATGTCGCTCGCAAAGTCACGCACCGCCGGCGCACCGAGATGTACGACGAGATCGTCGTGCTCGAAAACGGCGTGTATTCAGGGGTCGTCTCCGTACGGGATTTGCTGCACACCATGACCGAATTTCAGGCCTCCGTGCAGCGTTTCACCAATCCGCTCACCGGGTTGCCCGGGCGTGTGCCGTTGCAGCAAGAGGTGGACCGACGCTGCGCGACCGCCACCCCGTACGGCCTGCTGCACGTGGATCTCAACAATTTTCGAGCGTACAACGAACGCCACGGGTTTACTCGGGGAGACGAGGTCATCGCGTTGCTCGCCGACGTGCTGGTCAGCACGGCCCGCGACGAGGATGGCCCGCAGGCCATGGTGGGTCACCTCGGCGGGGTGAACTTCTTGGTGCTCTGCAACGCGCATTCGGCTGAGGTGATCGGCCGAGCTGCGATGGAACGGTTCGATCGCAGGTCGGCGGCGCTCCACGTATCCAGGGAAACGCCGGCGCTGGGCGACGCGCGGTCGTCGTCGCCCCAGGTGACCCTATCGATCGCGGGGATAACCGCAACCCAACCGCCGCTGTCGACGTTCGCAAGCCTGGCCGCCCGGGCGACCCGCTACAAGCGGCTGGCCCGCAGCTCCGGCAGGAGCGCTTTCGTGCTCGATGGCAGGCTTGTCACGGGCCTTCTTGACACGTCGGTGAGCGCGCCGTATCATTGAAAGCAGTGACGGCCGTCACGCCGTCCCGCAGGGGTGCCACATATATGTCTCTGTTTGGCTCGTTGCTGTCCGCGTTTAAGCGTCCTTCCGGTTCGGCCGACAGGGCTAGGCCTAGGCTTGCCCCGCGCTTGCCGATGGACGAGCCGATCAAGCTCAGGCTCATCGGCGGGGCCTTGTTGCCGGCGGTGCTCGAGGACCTTTCAGCCGGCGGCGCTTGCATCCGCACTCACGCCAAGCTGCGCTTAGCAGACCAAGTGAGTGTTTCCATGCTCCTTGGGCCCAATCTCAGGTTCGAGCTCCTGGGACGCGTCGTCTACGCTCACCAGGGCGCGCGCGGTTTCCACGCGCGTTACGGCGTGCGCTTCATCTCGATCAGCGAGACCGAGCGTAACCGCGTCGGCACGTATGTCTCCGAACAGCGGCGCGGCCGCCAATACGGCGTCACGGCATTCTCAAAAGAAGCGGGATAGACGTTTCCCGATAGGCGATCGGCCGGGATCCTCCTCGCGACCAGACTAACCGGCGAGAAGGATCCCGTTGTTTTTGGCATTGCCCGCGGCGGTGTCGCGGTCGCCGCGCCGGTGGCTGCGTCCCTGCAGGCGCCCTTGGACGTGATCGTCATCCGCAAGATCGGTCATCCGCTCCAGCCCGAGTTGGCGCTCGGCGCCGCCTCTTCGCACGGCGACGTGGTGTTCACCGAATACGCTCGAGAGCTCGGAGAAGAGGAGCTGCGGGCGCGAGCCGCCGAGCAAGTCCAGCGCGCGCGCGAGCTGGAGTCTCGCGTGCGGGGCACGGCGCCGCTCCTCGACATCGAAGCCCGCAATGTCATCCTCGTCGACGACGGCATCGCTACCAGCGCGACGATGCTTTGCGCGGTCGCGGAGGCTCGCCGGCGAGGGGCCGCGCGGGTCGTGTGCGCCGTGCCGGTCGCGCCGGCAGACTACCTCGATCAGTTCCGGGCGAACTGCGACGAGTTCGTGGTGTTGATCGCGGCGCGCGACTGGCATTTCGCCGTCGGGCGCCACTACGCGGACTTTCGCGAAGTCACGGACGAAGAGGTGCGCGCCTTGCTTCAAGGGGAACGTGGTGCGGCGTGAATCCGGTCGCCGCAGCTTGGTCCTACGCGCTCGCTAATCAGCACGCTCTAGCCGCCGGAGCCGGCAGGCATCTCGGACTGAGCGCGGCGGCACTCGGAGTCGCGGCGCTGTTGTGCATCCCGCTCGGGGTATGGACCGCGCGACATCGCGCAGGCGCGACGATCATCGGTGTGGTGACGGCGCTGCGTTCGGTGCCGAGTCTGGCCGTGCTCGCGCTCATGCTGCCGCTGCTCGGTCTTGGTTTTGCGCCGGCGCTCGTGGCATTGGTGCTCCTTGCGATTCCGCCCATCCTCATCAACACCGACATCGGGTACCGTTCCGTTGACCGCGCCGCGATCGAGGCCGCGGTGGGCATGGGCATGCGTCCCGCGCAGGTGCTGCGTCGAGTTGAAACACCGCTCGCCGCGCCGGTGATCGTGACCGGCCTGCGCACCGCCGCCGTCGAGGTCATCGCGTCGGCGACCTTAGCCGCGTTCATCGGAGGCGGCGGGCTGGGCGATCTCATCGTCGGCGGTTTGGAAAACGATAACGGCGGTGAACTTCTCTTAGGCGCAGCCTGCGTGGCGCTCCTCGCGCTCGCGGCCGAGGCCCTTTTTTCCGGATTAGGGCGTTTGCTTTCTGCGCCATCCCTGCGAGAACAAACATGACGCTTTCGAAAATCTCACGCCGCGAGGCGCTCGCGACGATGGCCGGCTTGGCGCTGCTGCCGGCGTGCTCGAGCCGAACGGGTAACACCGGCGGACCTGCCGTGAAGATCGGATCGAAGAATTTCACCGAGGAGCTGATCCTGGGCGAGCTGTACGCGAGGCTGCTCGAGTCGGGCGGGATGCCCGTCGAGCGCAAGTTGAACTTGGGAAGCACGCAGATCGCCATGGGCGCACTGGCGCGCGGCGAGATCGATCTCTATCCCGAGTATACGGGCACCGCGCTGCTCGTCGTTTTGAAGCGCGCGCCGTTGCACGACCGTAAGGCGGTCTTCGATCTCGTGAAGAGCGAATACGAACGCCGCTTCAAACTCACGTGGCTCGACGCGGCGCCGATGAACGATACTCAGGCCTTGGCGACCACGCAAGCCGTCTCCGCGAAGTACGCGCTGCGCACGCTTACGGATTGCTCGCGCCTTGCGCCACAACTGCGCTTGGGCGCGGTCCACGAGTTCATCGAGCGGCCGGATGGTTTGCCGGGCCTGCAGCGCGCGTACGGCGGCTTTGCGTTCAAAAGCGTGCAGACGGTGGACATCGGATTGAAATATAAAGCGCTGCTCAACGGCGATGTCGACGTCGTGCTGGCGTTCGGCACCGACGGGCAGATCGACGCCGACCATCTGGTCGTCCTGGACGATGACAAACACTTCTTCCCGCCGTATCCGGTGGCGCCGGTGGTGCGTGAAGACGCACTGACGCGGTTTCCTAAGCTTGCGCCGACTCTGAACCGTCTGGCGCCGCTGCTCACCGACTCGGTCATGCGCCATTTGAATTGGCGCGTGGACGGCAACAAGGAAGAGCCGGCCGACGTCGCCGCCGACTTCCTGAACCGATCGAAAGCCCGGCTCGTCTCGACCTAGATGGCACAGTCCCAGCCGGCGATCGTTTTCGAACACGTCGTCAAGGAGTACGAGGACGGGACGCGCGCCGTGGACGACGTCTCGCTCGAGATTCCCCACGGCGCCTTCGCCGTCATCGTCGGCCCCTCGGGATGCGGCAAGACCACGCTGCTCAAGACGGTGAACCGGTTGTACGAGCCGACGTCGGGCCGCGTGCTGGTCGACGGACAGGACGCGCTGGCCGTCGATCCCGTGCTCCTGCGCCGAGGCATCGGCTACGTGATCCAACAGGTCGGCCTGTTTCCGCACATGACGGTCGCGGAGAATATCGGCGTGGTGCCTTCTCTTGTCGGATGGGATGCGCTGCGCACCGCTCAGCGCGTCGACGAGTTGCTGGCGCTCGTCCACTTGGAGCCGAACCAGTACCGCGCCCGCTATCCGGCGCAGCTCTCAGGTGGACAGCAGCAGCGCGTGGGTCTGGCGCGCGCGCTTGCGGTGGACCCAGCCATCCTGTTGATGGACGAGCCGTTCGGTGCGATCGACGCGATCGAGCGCGAGCGCTTGCAGGACGAACTATGCGCGCTCCAAGCACGCTTGCACAAGACGGTGCTCTTCGTGACGCATGACGTCGAAGAAGCCCTCAAGCTGGCGGACCTCTTGATCGTGATGCGCGCGGGCCGCATCGAACAGGCCGGCACGCCTCTCGAAGTTCTGACTGGACCGGCCAATGTGTTCGTCGGAGCGTTGGTCAACGCCGATGACGTGCTGCGGCGCTTCAGCCTCATGCCGGTGGAGCGCGCGATGGGCGCCGCCTCGGACGGCGCCTCCTCCGGCTATAAGATCCTCGCCGGTCGCACGCTGCGCGACGCGTTGGCGACGATGGTCAGCGCCGGCGTCGATTCGCTGCAAGTGGTCGATGCCGCAGGTGCGCCGCTGGGCACCATCACGCTTGCCGATTTGCGCCGCGCCGCGCGGCCGGCGACGAAGTAGCATGCACTATCTCGTTTCGCACTTCGACGTCGTGGCGCGCGCGCTCGGACAGCATCTCGTGCTTTCGTTCGCGGCGCTCGGGGTGGCTTTGATCATCGCCATCCCGCTCGGCGTTTTGGTCGCGCGGCGGCGCTGGCTGCGCCTGCCGGTGTACGGCGTGCTGGGCGTCATCTACACGATCCCGAGCTTGGCGCTGCTCGCGCTGCTCATCCCGCTCGAAGGGCTTGGTTTTCGGACCGCGCTGACCGCCTTGGCCGCCTACGCGCAAATGATCTTGGTCCGCAACATCGCAACCGGCCTCGACGGCGTGGATCGCGCCGTCATCGAAGCGGCGCGCGGCATGGGCATGAGCGCGTGGCAAGTCTTCTGGTCCGTGGAGCGGCCGCTGGCGATGCCCGTGGCGCTGGGCGGCGTGCGCGTGGCGATCATCTCCATCATCGGCATCGCGAATGTGGCGGCGTGGATCAATGCGGGTGGGCTGGGAACGCTCGTGCTCGGCGGGATCCAAAGCGACAATCCGGACAAAGCGGTCGCCGGGGCGCTCATGTCCGCTGCATTGGCGCTCGCCGCCGATTTCGCGCTGCGCCTCGCGGAGCGCCGCTACCGCCGCCACCTCGCGATCGCCTGACCTTTCATCGCCTTCCCTGACTATATTGACATCTGTCGATAAAACGGGTAATATCGAAATATGTCGATGCAACGAAGTTGCCCTCGGGCACCGCAGGTGCGCGAGAGCTTTGAAGAGCAGGCGGACCTGCTGCGTGCGGTCGCCGACCCGTATCGTCTCAAGATACTGGCGATGTTGTCGCGCGCCGAGTGTGAGGTCTGTGTCTGCGACTGTACGGACGCGCTTCCGTTGAATCAGCCGACCGTCTCGTATCATTTGCGATTGCTGCGTGAAGCCGGCTTGGTGGATTGCGAACGCCGGGGGACTTGGGTCTACTACCGGCTCACGCGCGGAGCGCGCAAGAGGCTGGAGGATGCGCTGGCATCGGCGTTTCGGATCGGAGTGGCAGCATGAAAACCCATCTCAACTTGGCGACGAAGGACATCCCCAAGAGCGTCGCGTTTTACGCGACGCTGCTCAATGCGACGCCGGCGAAGGTTCTGGATGATTACGCGCTCTTCGTGACCGAGAACCCTGGACTCGAGTTGGCTCTGGACCTGAGCAAGACCGTCGCACCGGGCCATGACGTGCACTACGGGATATTCGTCGAGTCGACGGATGAGGTCGATCGTGCGCTCGACCGTCTCTCAGCCGCGGGCCTCGCGACGTCGGTTGAGCGCGAGGAGACCTGCTGCTACGCGAATCAGACCAAGGTTTGGGCGACAGACCCGGAAGGCCGGCGCTGGGAGATCTATACGGTCCACGCCGACACGGAAGAACGGAACGACGATTCGACGTCGTGCTGCTCGGCAGGCGACGAAGATCCCTGTTGCGTCGGGTAGTTAGACGGCGCGCAGGAGATTGCTGCTGAAGTTGTCGGCGGAGTCGTTCCACGAGCGGCTGACTTCGAAGCCGGTGTCGCGGGCCAGGCGTTCGATCTGCTGCGGCACATACTTGTAGGATGATTCCGTATGGATCGTCTCGCCCTTCTCAAACGCAAAGCTCTCGCCGACGGCGTCGATCGCGATCTCTTGTTTCCGGTCGCTCGTCAAGTGCATCTCGACGCGGCTTTCGGCGTCATTGAACCAGGCGCGGTGCGACCAGGCCGCAAGATCGAAATGCCCGCCAAGTTCGCGATTGATGCGCAGCAGCAGATTCTTGTTGAACGCTGCGGTGACGCCGAGCGTATCGTTGTAAGCGCGTTCGACGATTTCGCGATCCTTGCGCAGGTCGACGCCGACCAGCAACGTGTCACCTGGTCGCAGCGCGTGGCGCACGGCGAGCATCGTCTTGCGCGCTTCGGGCGGCTCGAAGTTGCCGATGTTGGAGCCGAGGAACAACACGAGCCGTCGGGCCACGCCGTTCGGCGAGAGCTTGGTGAGCCCGTCGAAGTAGTCGGTCGTCAGCGCGTCGACCGTGATGTTCGGGTATTCATGATTGAGCGCGGCCACGGTCTCTTCGACCGCAGATGCGGAGATGTCGATCGGGCGGTAGCGCAACGTGGGTTGGCGGCGCAGCGCTGCGTCGAGGAGAAGCCGCGTTTTGACGGCCGTGCCGCTGCCGAGCTCGACGATCTCCATCGTGCCTCCGACGGCGTCGATGATCTCTTGGGCATGGCTTTGCAGAATCGCCGCTTCGGCACGGGTGAGATAATATTCGGGCAAACGGCAAATAACCTCGAACAGTGCGGAGCCGAGGTCATCGTACAGGTATTTGGTCGGAAGGGTCTTCGGCCGGGCTGTCAGCCCGGCTTTGACCTCGTCCGCAAAGCTCATCGCGGCTGGTTTACGCCCTCCCTGCATGGACCCCGCCGCTCCCGGGACGTGGTTTCTATCTGGTGGTTACAGGAGGCGGTTGGGGCATGATGCTCGCGATACGCCACCCATCGCCGGTGCGTATGGCGCTTGCCTGCAGGATCGACTGTGTGGTGATCGGATCGCCGTTTGCCTCACCGGTCTTGAATTCGACCGGAACGGTGAACTGGGCGCGTCCGGGGCTGATGATCTTGATGTCGAGGCCGGAATAGTCGGGCGAAAGACGCCACATGCCTTGGTACAGAGCATTGAAGCGGGTCACCGCTTCATCGTGTCCGCGGATGAGCGCGTCCGGTACTTGCATTTGGAAGTCGGGCGAGTTCCACAAAAGCGCACCGGTGACGTCGAGATTGTGTGCGTTTTGCGCATCCACGAATCGCGCGATCAGCGCGCGCACTTCTTGCCAACTTTTCGGCGGATCCGTGTCGGCTCGGGCGGTCAACATGCCGAGGCCCTGCGTGGCGATGCAGGCGACAACGGCGCAGAGCAATGTTAATCTTTTCATGCGTGTAGTATACCCGGTTGCGGCTTTGGTCAACCGCCGCGCGGGGCTTGAGCCGGCTCAAGCGAACACCTGTGCAAGAGATGAAGATCGGGAATGCCGGCATCGAGTTCGTGCGAGGCGACATCACGGACGTGACAGCCGATGCCATCGTGAACGCCGCTAATTCGCGGCTAGCCGGCGGCGGGGGTGTCGACGGCGCGATCCATCGCATCGGAGGACCATCGATCACGCAAGAATGCAGCGCGATCGGCGGATGCCCAACCGGCGGCGCGGTCGCGACCGGCGCTGGAGACCTGAAGGCCCGTTACGTCATCCACGCCGTCGCGCCGGTGTACTCGGGGCTTCCCAAAGATGCTCTGCTGCTCGCTTCAGCCTATGCAATGGCCTTGAGCATCGCCGAGGAACGAGGCTTGCAGTCGATCGCCTTCCCCTCGTTGGGAACAGGCGCGTACCGGTATCCGATCGACGAAGCGGCCGCGATCGCGCTGCGCACAGTGGCGGATCACCTGCGTTCCGGCAGCTCGATCGAGCGTGTCACGTTCGTTCTTTTTTCGGACGCGGATCTGGAGTCGTATCGCCGCGCGGCTGGACGAATCGCCAGCCAAAACGCCCCTTGATGCATAGGTGACCGCTCGTCACGTCGTTGTCGGTCGGTGACGTCACTTTGACGATCTCGCCGTCTTGCGCGTGCACGGTCAGGACGCAGCCCACGCCGCAGTAAGCGCAGACCGTGTCGGTTTTCTCCTGGCGCGCTTCATCCCACTGGCCGGCCTTTCGCATCTCGTGCTCGGTCGTGAACATCAACGCGCCGGTCGGGCAGACACCGATGCAGTTGCCGCAATACACGCACGCGGAGTCCGGCAACGGTCGCGCGTACTCGGTCGAGATATGCGCGTCGAAGCCGCGCCCTGCGACCGCGATCGCAAACGTGTTTTGCGCGTCCGTGCCGCACGCTTCGACGCACTTATAGCACAAGATGCACTTGGCGTAGTCGCGCACGTAGAGTTCGTTGTCCACGGTGACCGGCTGCGCGGTCGTGCGCACCCGTTCCCCATAGCGCTCTGGTTTTGCGGCGTAGCGTCGCACGTATCGCTGCATATCGCCCGCTAGCGAGACGTCGACCGACGAAGCCAGGAATTCCAGCACCATTTTACGGCTTGTGCGCACGCGCTCGCTGTCGGTGCGGACCTTCATCCCGTTCTCGGCCTTGCGCGAGCACGCCGGGACGAGCGTCCTCGACCCTTCGAGCTCGACGACGCACACGCGGCACGCGTTGACCGGCGTGAGACTCTCGAGGTAGCACAACGTCGGGGTGTCGATGCCGCTGGCGCGGCAGGCTTCAAGGATCGTCGATCCGTGCGGCACGGTGACTGGGGCGCCGTCGATTTCGAAGGTGACGTCGACGGCGCTCATCTGCGCGCGGTACCATCGAACAACGCGAACTTCGCGAGCGCCGACTCGACAGCGCTCGACGCCGTCTGGCCCAGACCGCAGATCGAAGCGTCGCGCATGACTTGCCCGATCTCCCCAAGCAGTCCCAATGCGCCGTCCCGAGCGGAGCTCGGAGTCCCGCCCGCAGCAAGCCGATGCAACAACTCTTCTTGCCGCACGGTCCCGACGCGGCACGGCACGCATTGCCCGCAGGACTCATCGCGGAAGAACTTGGCGATCCGCAGCACCGCTTTTCGCAGGTCAGCGCTTTCGTTGAAAACGACGACGACGCCCGAACCGAGCGTGGCGTGCGCCGCACGCGCGCCTTCGAAGCTCAAGGACATGTCGAGTTCGTCGGGCTTCAGGAACGTGCCGGCGGCGCCGCCCAAGAGCACGGCTTGCACGGAACGGCCGCGCACGCCGCCGGCCGATTCGATGAGGCGCCGCAGCGTGATCCCGAATTCCGCTTCATAGAGCCCGGGGCGCGCGACGTCGCCGGAAACGCAAAACAATCTCGTGCCCGAGGATTCAGGCGTGCCGAACGAGCGGAATGCTTGCGCCCCCTCAAGCACGATGTCGAGCGCGTTGACCAGCGTCTCGACGTTGTTCACGATGGTCGGCTTGCCGAAAAGGCCGCGCTGCACCGGGAAAGGCGGCTTGTTGCGCGGTTCGCCGCGATAGCCTTCGATGGAGTTGAAGAGCGCCGTCTCTTCACCGCAGATGTAGGCACCCGCGCCGCGCCGCACCTCGATATCGAAGTGAAGCCCTTGACCCATGACATCATCGCCGAGCATGGCCTTGGCGCGCGCCTGTCCGATCGCCGCGGACAGCCTGCTTTCGGCGAGGGGATACTCGCCGCGGACATAGACGTAGCCGTGCTCGCAGCCTCCGGCGAACGCGGCGATGGTCATCGCCTCGACGATCACGAACGGATCCTCCTCCATCAGGATGCGATCCTTGAAAGTGCCGGGCTCCGACTCATCGGCGTTGCAGACGAGGAAGTGCGGTCGCTCGGGTTCCTTGGCGACCGCTTCCCACTTGCGGCCGGTCGGAAATGCCGCGCCGCCCCGGCCGAGCAGCTTGGAATCGCTGACCGCTTGGATGACGCCGCTCGGCCCTAACTCGAACGCGCGCCGCAGCGCCGCGAAGCCGCCGGCCTCCAGATACGAATCGAGGCTTTCCGGATCCAAGCGACCGATGCGGCGCAGCAAGCGCGGTTTCTCGCCTCCAAATGTAGCGTTCCGAGCGAAGCTCGGATTCTTCCCGGCCAATGCCTCGCTGATGTTCGAAAAGGTGGCCGGTGCGATAGGATACTCGCCCGCGCGCGCGCCGGCGACGGTCAGCAATGCAGCCGATCCGTGTTCGCACAGGCCTAAGCAAGGGCTGCGCAACCAGGTCCAACCTTCGCCGCGGACGTCTTCACCGGCTGCACCGGCGCGCTGCTCGAGCTCGGCGGCGAGGCGCCCGCCGGCGCCGGCGCCGCACACGACGTCGTCGCACACGTGCAGCGTCTTTGCGGGCCGCGGTGTGGTCGAAAATAGCGCGTAGAAACTCGCGACGCCGTACGCATCGGCGGGCGGAACATCGAGGCGCCGGCACAGATAGTTCAGGCC